>Ga0209986_10000194_pt1 | contig 55876 bp, 55 predicted proteins | sample BlataG_FD_183168 | JGI IMG/M metagenome (GOLD analysis project Ga0209986, IMG submission 183168) | Deep subsurface microbial communities from Black Sea to uncover new lineages of life (NeLLi) - Black_00105 metaG (SPAdes) (version 2) | ecosystem: Environmental > Aquatic > Marine > Oceanic >... | reverse complement strand
CACTACTTGGCACACAGACATAGTCCGCGCTGACGTTCTCGTGATTTCACCTTGGGTGTTGTTGTCCCGCATCCTGTGCGGGCATGCACCGTCACTTACCGCCCCGCTTGACACGGCTGAAGTAGGGCCCCTTCCCTCCGATGAGGTTATGTTGTCCTCATCATCACCAGTACTATGAACCCCTCCGACTTCTCACAGAGCATCTCCCTGAATTTCACCTCTTCGGCTTATATCAGCAATTACAATGGCTGTGGGCCACTGACCCTGTGAGACCTCTCCTGTTCCGTCAACCACTTTCCCAACATCCTGCCCTCCCTACGCCGGGGAGTTGTTCAGTGCTGCACTTCCAGCTTCTTCGCCCTTCCATGGCCTTCGCTCTCGCTGAAAAGCTCGTCTCTCCCTTGTCCCCCTCTCGGGGCTAACTTCTCGACGCTGCAAGCCTGTCCTGAGCTTGTCGAAGGGATTCACTTTATGTTACGGGCTGCTGGTTCGCACCTCCTCCTCGGAGGGATACAGCCCTTCAGCACCATCGGTTACCCGATAGCACTGGCTGCCTGCTACGTGGCCCGCCGGCGGTTACCACGACCGGACTTCCACCGGCTACCAGTTGACAGCTTCAGGACACACCAGCGAATGGTTATGCGGAGAAAACTACCTTCCTTGAAAGACTACCTTTGATCAACTGGAATGGGATTACTAAATCCCTAAAAGTAACTATTATTCAATCTCACAAAGAAATCGCATCTCCTCCCCAGGCCTTCTCGATAGAATTGTAAAGAGGCTTATGAAATCATCCACGTAGTGTGAGTTATGTGCAAGCCATATCGCCCCTGGATCTCCAACAACCAGCCTAACGTAGCCACCGAGAACGATAGTCTTTCGATTTCGTGCATTCAGTTGACTAACGATAGACTTGATCTCTGGAGAAGGTGAACGAAGGGCTATTTGACGTTGACTCTCATTTCCCCCTGAAATGTGGTCAAGCACTGCCTGAGTAACTACCAAACTAATCTGTGCCACCCTGGTTAGTCCTTTCACTCCGCATAACGGCGGTGTTGAGCTGCCGCTGGGTTTGCAACGATTCCTACCTGACAAAGACTGCTTGCTTGCCCGTACAGACTTGAATTCGGCGCGCGATTAAGCGGTCAGCTCCAACACATTGTTGGGCAGCGCCCTGGTTTGGAAAGAACATAACTTGAAGCAGTTACCTTCCGTTCTGTCAATCTCACGGCATTTTGGAGAAAGGGCCACCACAATTAGGGCATCGATCGGACAATACCAGCCCGAAAGCGGCTTTGCAGCGGGGGCAGTATACGTTTCCTGCGCTGGCTTGCCCTTGCTCATCGGGCACCATTGGGGTGTGACAACTAGGGCACTCCATAGTCTCTACCCCCACGCTTAGCCCCACGGTGACTTTCGAGTTGCACCTTGGACACTTGTACCCGAAGAAAGTGCTGGCTTTCATTAATCAGACTCCTTGTTTGAGCCAATACGAGTAGCAGTGATGGTCCCAATTCCTGCTGCAGTTGATTTCGTGCCAGGTCGAAAGATTACGGGCTCTTGCACATCAATCCCAGTTATATCTCCAATGCCTTCAGCATAGTGCTCACCATCTACTACCGTCAGGCCTGATGCTTCGAAAAGATTCTTGTGTCGATTTTCTGCAAGCCATTCCTCATGCTCTTGCTTCCATTGCTTGAGAAGGTCAACTGAGTAATCAACTCCTTGATTCTTGTCTATCATCTCCGCACAGGTTGAACACAAGTATATCCCATTTTGGGCTGATGAACGCTCCTCCGGCGTGAGAGCAGGGTCATACCGTGGACCGCCAGACGCCGCTGCTGTTGTGTGTGCCGCTTTGCCGGTGTAGATGAACTTGTCTGGTTCGCTTTCTGAGGGACTGAGAGTCAAACAATGGCAATCAGGGTTGGAACAGATGTAAGCGGCCCTCTTTGCGATTGTCTCCTTAGTCTTGGGGCTGAAATCATCCCTACCTGTCTCTTTGGTCATTCTTAACTCCGCATCAATTCGATAAGCTGCCCAACTACTTAATACTTGGACATCTGTCCACCTAGTCACCCGATTTGGGATACCAGGCGGACGTTTTTCCACATATGTCTCCAATTTGGCATATTAGGCGGACATTTGTCCATATGGCCACCCCTCTAGGGTGTATTATGCAGAAATCTCGTCCGCCTAACAAACTTGCCACAAGGAAGCAAAGCTTGCAATAATGAGGTGCAAAAGCATTGAAATGGCAAACTGTCAGAATGGGCAAAAACAACAAAAGCCAACCCTCTCCTGACCTGCGGAAAAGGTCGGCCTTCAATGTCTCATGCTCTCACCTCCCACGTTGACTATTGGCTGCGATGGAGGCAACGATGGCTAAGTGTCAGTTAATATCTACATGCTATTGTACCACACAACGACCCAAGCGTCAAATGCAAACCGCGTTGGCACGGTGGGCCAAAAGCAAAGCCGCCCTGATCACAGGGCGGCTCTTTTGCGCAATGTGAAGCGACATTTCGTGTTACGGCGAAGGCTGGCGACGTGCGCCCTTACAGATAGGTAACTCAAGTCGGGGCCAGGATCACGGTCGGGCGTCCGGGGACACTTGGAGACAGAAGGCTCACGGTCGGGTTTGCGCCACTCAAACAGGCTTCGAGTCTGCCTAACGTCGCGGGTATGCTGCAGGCGAAAACAGCGAAGCTGTTCGCCTGTCAGCTTCACCCGCTAGTTAGCTTCTATCAACCTGGAATATTCTCAGTACCCTCTTTATCGATTTTGCTCACTGCCAGAAATATTTCCATCCTTTCCACGAGGAACTCCGCCTTCTCATTCCGAGCTACGCTTATACGTAACCTGAGGCGTTCGTTGAACCCCTCGAAATACAGTATCCTGAGAGACTCAGCGATATCTAAGTAGTTTTGGTGGTCGAACTCATGCCAGAAAACGGCTACATGTCCCTCTTTGTTTCGAAAGACCTTTGCTATCTTCAGACCCTTCACGAGAGTCTGATGATCATTGAAATGGTGTGCAGCTTTCAGGCCATCGATTAGCTGGTTGAGGGTGAATGTATCGGCGATTGCGAAATCATCTCGGTTTACATCCGCTAGTCTGTGGGGGAAGGTGCCCTGCACTTGACGTTCACGTTTAGGTTTGTTTATACAGAAACCCTGTCTAAGATAATAGGATTTCAAGAGAAGCTCACATGATATTCCAAGGAAGAGACGCTTTTGGATGTTGCGAAAAACCAACTGCAGATCTCTTGGCAACAGGTCCTTCGTCCGTAGCTTGGCAGCTGTTTCCAAATACAATTCTGCCACTGATTTCAGGTGCCTCCAATCAGGCTGTTCGAAGAACCTAACGTATTGTCCCTTTACTGCACTTTCGACACTACTCATCAGCATGAACCCTTATGAAGCTAACGATGAAGCTCACCCGCGCCGCGGATTGCGTAGAACCACCTGTCAATTACCAGCTTGCTTCAAACTCGCCAAAAACGACAATAGAAGCCAAGATAGCGGCGTCGGGTGCAGCGGGTGTTGGGCTCTTGTGTGGCAGGCATTAGCGTTACGACGATGAAACTGCTTTGCTTCTGCGCGAAAAAGGATTAATTCATACAGGACTACCACGCGCATCTATTCAAAGACAGGAATCATTTGTTAGAGCTTATAGTGTCCACCGAGCAATCTCCTTCTCATCGTCCGAGGGGTCCCATACCATCGATCCGGCTATTACGACACTACGATTGGCATGAGTCGGTGAAAGCTTGGCTCGCATTTCCGCAGTTGAACCCTCTAGTTCAGTCGGTGGCTTGTCAGCCCAAGCTTCGGCAGAGAGATTGACGACACCGGGACCTTGAAGGATAAGTTCATTTTGGGTATGAGCGACGGTGTGCGAATCAGGTTCCCAGCCACTGCCGATAGGTCCAGGAGTAGGCGTGTACGGTGGAGTCAAGCGTATATTCGAGAGATCAACGGCGGCTGCGAGAGCCGGCAACTTAATAATCGCCTCACACCTATGAAATGGAATCACCACAGGAGCCCCTATTTGCGGAGTGACGTATAGTTGAATCTTAAGATACCAATGGTACTTGTCATGCTTTCGTAACGTGAGTTCGCCATCCAATGTCTCGACTTCCGGGAGATTAAGTATTGGTACAAGTAACCGTATGAGGTCTGATCTATTTGCAGTGCGCGTGCGCGTTCCCTCTCTCCATGGAACCTCGAAGGCGATAGACACGCCACGTTTGACACCGTAAGCCGGATTGCTTATTACGAAGGGAGCTCGATCAGTTTCGAAGAGAAGTGCTACGACTGTCTTGTCTTTGTATGGCACATTGATATCGACCATTATCGGGGCCACTCTGTCAAACTTTGAGGCGACTTCAGCGTGCCAACTAGCAAGCTCTTTGTGATTAACCCCAGTGACACCTCTGTCTTGGTCAACTCCTATCAGCCACAGAACCGGATCACCTCGTGCGGAGTTTGCATGTCCAGCAATCTGGCGGGCTGCCTTCTGAGGGTCGATCCCGTCAGCTTTCAGTTCGACTCGTGCATCCTCGTTGGGTTGACCTGCTTCAACCCTATTGATTATGTCCAGAGCCCAGCTCTCGATTTGAACAGGCCTCATCTACTTTCCTCCATTGACATCCTGCGTGCAGCAGCCCAACTACTTATTATCTGGACATCTGTCCACCTAGTCACCCGATTTGGGATACTAGGCGGACGTTTTTCCACATATATCCCCAATCTGGCGTATTAGGCGGACATTTGTCCATATAGCCACCCCTCTAGGGTGTATTATGCAGAAATTTCGTCCGCCTAACAAACTTGCCACAAGGAAGCAAAGCTTGGAATAATGAGGTGCAAAAGCATTGAAATGGCAAACTGTCAGAATGGGCAAAAACAAGAAAAGCCAACCCTCTCCTGACCTGCGGAAAAAAGGTCGGCCTTCAATGTCTCATGCTCTCACCTCCTACGTTGACTACCGGCTGCGATGGCGGCAACGATGACTAGGTGTCGGTCAATATCTACATGCTATCATACCACACAACGACTCAAGTGTCAAGTACAAACCGCGTTGCCACGGCGGCCCAGAGCAAAGCCGCCCTGATCGCAGGCCGGCTCTTACGGTTGGGCATCCGAGGACATTTGGTGACAGGCGGTAGTTATGCGGCCTTCAATCTTAATCAAGGGAAATAGCGATAAAACTCCCGTCTGTGTAAAACACGCATTACTTCAACATTATCACCATGAACTTCTATCCCAACGCGATAGTTACCGATACGAATACGATAGCGATTTGGATAGTCTCTCATTGCTTTAACGCCTGTAACATCTCTTAATCTGTCTGCCTCTGGCAAAGTCGTAAAGGCAAGCTCGAAAATCTTGTCATAAACAGGTTGCCCTTTCAACTTCTTCAGGTCTCTCAAAAATGATCTGCGATATTGAACTTCCACCTTGGCTATGCCTCTAAATAGGCTAAAGCTTCCTCACGGCTCAATAGAGGGGTTTCTTTGGCTTCATCCATTGCTTTACTCAAGCAATAGTCTTCCATTGCTTCAGATAGTTCCTCAGCAGAAGTGTCATCTTCTATGAACAGTTGTTTCCATAACTCAATGGGAATAACAACTGCCTTTAGTTGACCACTCCTATCTGTCAAATATTCAAGTTCAAGCATAGATACTTCTCCTCTGTCACCCACCAGCTAAAATCATCAAAGGCCGTCGGTAGAAATGCGATATTTCTTCTCATAGGTCGGCCGGGTTGACGTAGCTATACCTGGATGGATCTTCCAGGTCTCGCAAGGCTTGAAGCAGGTGATTTCGATTGGCTTCAGTGGATAGCAAATACTCGGTCGTATCCTGCTCAACCGGCTCCACCAAGATAATCACTTCTACCAACGTGCCGATGGGCAACTCCGGCCACAAAACCTCGATTTTGCCACCTTCTCCCACAATGGTCTTTTGTCTGATACCAGCAATCATAGCTACTCCATTGTTTCGACAAGCTCAACACAAGGGTTACATCACGGCATGTAAGTTCACACATTCGCATACCGCTATCTACTGTTCAAATGATGGCTAAGTGTCAGTCAATATCTACAATGCTATTCTAACACAAAACGGATCAAATGTCAATGAGAATCTGCGTTGCCAAGTTCCCTGGTATTACGGGCGGAATAGTAGTATCGTCTGTCAGCATGACGCCGCTCAGGGGTCTTTGAGATCGAAGGAGAGGTCCTTGCCGTTGAGAGTAAGAATGAAGTGGTTGAGAAGGTCACGGCCCAAGAGGACATCTTCTCTAGGTGATACAGTGACCTCAACGTCTTGGAGGGTGTAGTTTTCTACTTCGAAGGTGACGCTGTAAGTGGGCAGCAACGCCACTTTGCAGTCGTAGCCGCTAGCCAGGATGTCTCCCGTTGGCTCAAGAGCCAAGTCCACTACGGCGGTTTGGGGCAAGACCGACATGGCGGCACCACTATCTATCTTGGCCGGCAGACGGATTGATGCTCCGGTATCTGGGTTGGTCATCCGGACTGGCAGGTATGCTGCTGGAGGGTCTTTGCTGGTATTATAACGATACACGCCAAACCTCTTCGGGAGAAGGCAGCTCAACGACGCGCGGCTCTTTCGTCACCTTGTGGATGTACACGGGACGATAACCCTGAGAACGGGTGCGCTGCACCAGGACAATGCGATCTGGATCGGCATCAACCAGTCTCCCCTGGTAGATAGCCACAAACTGATTGCTGTGAATCTTCAACAGTTCAGGCAAGAGTTGTTGGAAAGCGATGCGGTTGGGTTCCAGACGCTGCAATTGTTCCTGCCGCCAAGCATCGTACTCATCAGGGAAGCGTTGTTGGTAGTCTTCGATGCTCACGATGACCGCCACCAGTCTGCCTTTGTGCTTCACAAAGATGGGGCCCTGGCTCAGTTGGCTCAGTTCAATGGCCAGGGAGTAAGCGGCCCGCGCTTCTTTCAAGGTCATCGTCTTGGGCATGATAGTCACCTCAGCAGAAGTATAAACCAGGATGCCTCATTTGTCAATGAGCAGACTGCACGTTCGGTTACGTTGCTAAGAGGACTGAACGGTGGTATAATTGCAGCATGATAGCCTCAACAAGGCGTGTCTTCCAAAGGAGACTGGTGGGAATAGTCGCTGCGGCGTTGTTCGTCGGCAGCTTTCTACTCTACGTCAGCACCATGGCCCCTTCGGTGGTGCCGGGGGACTCGGCGGAGTTTCAGTTCGTGCCCTACATCCTGGGCATCGCCCACCCGCCAGGCTACGCTCTCTACGTCCTGCTGGGGAAGATCTTCACCCTCCTTCCCCTGGGCAGCGTCGCCTACCGGATGAACCTCTTCACCGCCCTTTTGGGAGCGTTGACTGTCTCTATAACCTACTTGATCATTCTGCAACTGTCGTCGAAAAAGCCCTCTACCCTCGCCGCCCAGGCGCCGGCCATCCTGGGCGCTGCTGCTTTCGCCGTGAGCGCCAACCTCTGGCAACACTCCACCTTCACCAACGCTCACACCCTAACCGCAGCTTTGGCCGCCCTTGCCTTGTTCCTCCTGCTGGCCTGGGACAAAAGCGGGAATGACAGGTGGCTGTACACCTTTGCCCTGACCTGCGGCCTCGGCCTGACCCACCACCCCCTTATGTTGATCAGCTTTCCCGCCTTCGCCGCCTTCATCCTCCTGGTCAGACCCCAACTGCTGCTAAATCCCAAGAAGCTGGCAGCACTTGGTCTTCTGTTCCTGCTCGGCCTCTCGGTTTACGTGTATTATCCCATCAGGAGCGCGCCCCCTTTCGGTCCACAAGCAATGAACACGCTGGAGGGCTTCCTGAGGGTGATCACGGCGCAGGGGTTGCGCATGAACCTCTTCCCCTTCAGTTGGCAGGAGCAGCCCCAGCGCGTGCTGGCCCTCAAGACGCTCCTGGGCCTGCAGTACGATTCCTTCGCTATCCTGCTGGGCGTCGCGGGGGCCATCTGGCTGGTTCTCAAAAGGCGGAAGGTCTTCGTGCTGCTGGCGCTGTTTTTCGCCCTGAACTCAGCCTTCATCATGAACACCATCCAGGACGTGATGAAATACCTCCACCTGCCCTTCATGGCCTACGCCGTCTGGATCAGTTGTGGGGCGATGGCCCTTTTCGATCTCCTGGAGAGGCGGAGGGCCAAGCCCCAGATGAAGGCCCTCGGTTCGGTCGCCCTGATCCTCCTCCTGTTTGTGTCCCCCCTCAGGATGGGCCTGCTCAACTTCTCGCGCGTGGATCTGAGCGACTACCGCTTCGCCGATGACTTCGTCCAAACCACCTTCGATTACTTCCAGGACGAAAGCGCCGTCCTCCTCTGCGATTGGGACCACATCACCCCCCTCTGGTACTACGAGTTCGTCGAGGGGCGCAAGCCCAAGGTCGAAGCCAAGTTCGTGCCTGCTGGCACGGCCAATCCTTGGCTGGAATGGGTGGAGGCCAACCTGAGCCAGGGCCCCGTCTACCTCTCAGGCTACCGTCGCTCGGTGGCGGATAGATACCGCCTCCTGCCGGTGGGGACCTTCTACAGGGTGCTGCCCGAGCTGATGGCCGAGCCTCCACCCATGCAGTATCCCCTGGACGCAACCGTCGAGGACGTGCCAACAAGTTGGCCTATCGCCATCCTGGGATACGACCTGGACCGCCAGGTGGTGCGGGTGGGCGAAACCCTTCACCTGACCCTCTACCTGCAGGCTCTACAGAAGCTGGACGAGTACTACATGCCCTTCGTCCACCTGGCCCTTCGACCCTTCGACAAGCCCCTGGTCCTTTGGCCCAGGGACAAAGGGCTCAGGACTACGCGGGCTCAGGACGCAGCCCACTGGTACCGCTTCACCACCGACAGCCGTTTCCTGACCCCCTTCTGGGAACCGGGCCAGGTGGTGGCCGAGCGCTACGACATCACCATCCCCTTCGGCACCAAGCCTGGCGAGTATCCCCTGGAGCTGGGAATCACCTCCCTCTCGCGAGGGCAAGACCTGCCCCTCTCCAGCGGGGGCACCACCATCGAGCTGGCGACGGTGCGCATTGAGGAGGGCGAGATCCAGCCGCCCTCAGACATCATAAAAAAAGCCCTGGCCAACTTCGACAGCAAGATTCTGCTGGAGAAGGCCAGGACGAAGCCGACCCTTGTGCGTCCAGGCGAGGCTATTTATGTCACCCTCTACTGGCGAGCGCTTCAGCCCATAGATGAATGCTACACTATCTTCGTCCACGTCATAGATTCATCGAACCGCATCTGGGGGCAGAAGGACTTCACCCCGCTGGGCGGCAGTTACCCCACCTTCCTGTGGATTCCCAAGTGGCTGGAGGGGCAAGTGATAGATGATCGCTACACCGTCATCCTCAACCCCCAGACACCACCGGGGGAGTACTGGATCGAGGTGGGGATGTACGGCATCGCGACCACCAAGCGCCTCCCCATCTTTGACAAGGAGCTGAACCTGACTGGCGACAGGGTCATCCTGGGCAGTATTTATGTCGAGTGACACATAAAACTAGTTATCGGTTATTGGGTATTGGGTATTGACCCATCAACTGCCGCAAATCCTCCATCGTGGGCTCGATGAGGTGAGGCTTGCCGGTGGCCTTGATGGCGCTGGCGACGTCCTTGAGGCCGTTGCCGGTGGCCAGCACCACGATGCGCTCCTCAGGGTCAATCCGACCCTCGCGCGCCAGCTTTACCAGGCCGGCGAAGCCTGCCGCCCCAGCGGGTTCGGCGAAGACGGCCGCTCCCCGCGCCAGGACCCGCATGGCATCCAGGATCTCCTCGTCGCTCACCGCCACGTACTCCCCGCCGGTCTGCCGCACCGCTCGCAGGGCCTTGATGCGGTCGCGGGGCACGCCCACGGAGATGCTGTCGGCCAGGGTATTGAGGACGACGGGCTCGATCTCCTCCGTTCCCTCTCGCCAGGCCCTGACCAGAGGCGCTGCCCCTTCCGCCTGCACGCCCATCAATTTCGGCATCTTGTCAATGAAGCCCAGGGCACGCAGATCCTTGAGCCCCTTCCAAAGTCCACCGATGATGCAGCCGTCGCCCACGGAGACGAACATCCGATCGGGCGCCTCCCATCCCAGTTGCTCGCAGATTTCCAAAGCAGCCGTCTTTTTCCCCTCGGAAAGGTAAGGGTTGTAGGCCGTGTTGCGGCTGTACCAGCGGTGTCCTGAGCCCTTTGTCCCTGGGCCAAAGGACCAGGGGCTTGTCGAAGGGCCGTATTCCCTGGAGGCCTCCAGGCAGAGGTCGAAGGCCTGATCGTAGGTGCCTTTCACCATGATCACGTTGGCCCCGAAGATGAGTAGTTGGGCCACCTTGGCCTGGGGAGCCGTCTGAGGGACGAAGATGTAGGTGGTCAGCCCAACGCTGGCCGCCAGGCCAGCCAAAGACGAAGCGGCGTTGCCCGTGGAGGCACAGGTCATGACGTCGCGCCCCAACTCCAGGGCTTTGACCACCCCCACGGCGCTGGCTCGATCTTTGAAAGAGGCCGTGGGCTCCCGACCATCGTCTTTGACCCAGAGGTGCTTGAGGCCCAGCCGTTTCTCCAGCCGCTCGGCCCGATACAAAGGTGTCCAGCCCACCTGCAAAGGCGGGATGAGGCGGGGGTCGGCGATGGGTAGGAGGTCGGCGTAGCGCCAGATGGAATTGGTTGGGTCATCGGCCAACCTCTCCTTGGTCAGTCGCCGACCGATGAGCTCGTAGTCGTAGACGACGTCCAAGATGCCCTCGTCGCCGTGCTTGGGGCAGACGTAGAGCACTTCACCGACGTCATATTCTGCGCCGCAAAGGACGCATTTTAAACCCAGAACATGATCCATGGCTGCCTCCAAAATCCACGCCTGTCAGACATCCGCTCCGATAGAAGTACTCATGTGGAAAGTCAAGTCGGGGCCGTTCAATTGGATGTAGAAGTAGTTGAGGACATCTCGACCCAGGAGGGCATATTTCTCTGAAATAAGCACGACTTCGAGGTGGCGGAATCGGGCATCGGCTACTTCGAGGGTGACCGTGTATGAGTATACCACCTCTTGTATACCATCATAGCCCTCCACACGAACGGTCCTGGCAGGCAACAGGCCAAGCCGCTCAACAAGATCAACCGGAATGCACGAGATGTCGGCCGCCGTATCAAGCTTGGCCTGTGGCGGTGGCCCCAAAGCGGGACTGAGTGGAGGAGAGATACGAATGTCAACAAACGGGGCAGGTGGATAAACACTTCGGTCATAGTCCCACATCAAAGTTCCACCTTTCGATGAGGCAGTTTGTAGACGCGCGGTCGCTCCTCCACATGTTGTACATAAACTGGAACATAGCCAAGGCGGTCGTAGACACTGTCCAGCACTTGCGACCGATCCTGGCCAGCTTCCACAACCTTTCCCTGGTAGATGGCCACCCATTGGCCTCGATGTGTCTGCAACAGCTCAGGCTTCAAGCGTTCAAAAGCCTGCTGTTCCCGCTCGAAGGCTTCAAAGTCTTTTCGCCATTTCTGCTCTCGCCCCCGTGTCTCCCGCCAGGCGCGAAAAGCCTGGTACTCGGCAATGGGGATGACGGCAGCCACTGCCTCACCGTCCCGCTCCAGTATAAACGGCTCCCGGCTCAGGGCCTCTTCCTCAATGGCCAGAGTGTAGGGGGCATGGGCTTCTTTCAAAACCACTCGTCTCATAGGGCATCACCTCGCTTCAACAGCGAGTATACCAGCGAATCCTAGTTTCGTCAAGGTGGAAACTTGAGCCTTCAAAGCCCATTGCCTAACCTTGAGCATTTCGCCAACCTGTGGTATCATACTGGAAATTGGAAGTTGGAAGTTGGAGGTTGGAAATTGGAGGCTTGCTATGATCCCGCTCAAACTTCAAGTGCGCAACTTCATGTGTTACCGCGAGCTCGATTCCCTGGATTTCTCCGGCATCGACCTGGCCCGCGTGGCCGGGGACAACGGCCATGGCAAGTCGGCCCTGCTGGATGCTATCATCTGGGCCCTGTGGGGCAAGGCTCGCGCCAAACGCGATGACGAGCTGGGCACCCGCAGCTACGAGCTCTACAGTGGAGGAGAGAGCTTTCGGGTCAACTTCGCCATCCGCATCGCCCTTTCTAAACTACTGGCCCGCCGGGCTGGGGCAAGGCTGCAGACCCTGGTCATTGACGAGGGCTTCGGCACTCAAGATGCCCAGGGCCGAGAGCGACTGGTGGAGGCCATCAACTCCACAAAAGAGGACTTCGAGCGCATCCTGGTCATCACCCACATCGAGGAGCTGAAGGACGCCTTCCCCGTGCGCATTGACGTCTTCAAAACCCCTCAGGGCTCGCAGGTAGCGATCAACTGATGGCTTATAGCTGATAGGGGGTGGCCCGATAGTAGTCGCAGTGCTCTCCAAGGACACAGGTGGCGCAGCAAGGTTGCTGCGACTTGCAAACCTCTCGCCCGTGGGCGATAAGGTTGAGGTGAAAGGTATAGTAGATTTCGGGGGGGAGCAGTTCCTCTAAGACCTTGTGGGCCTGCTCACGAGAAGTCTTGACCCTGATGAGGCCCAGGCATAGGCTCACCCGGTGTACATGGGTGTCTACCGGGAAAGCCGGCTTGCCCAGGGAGAAGAGGAGCACGATGGCGGCTGTCTTGGGGCCTACCCCGTTGAGAGAGGTCAGCCACCGCCTGGCCTCGTCAACACCCATCTCGGCGATGAAGTCCAGGGTCAGCTCGCCTCGCCCTTCGTCGAACTCAGGACGCTGCTCCAGCTTGATAACTCGCAGGGCCTCTTTGATGCGCGGAGCCTTCACGTTGGCCAGCCCTCCCACCCGGATGGCCTCGGCGATCTCAGTTGTGTCGGCGGCCAGCACACTCTCCCAGGTGGGGAATCTCTCCTTCAAGCGCCTCCAAGCTTGATCGCGGTTCACGTCGGAAGTGTTTTGGGAGAGGATGGTGAAGATCAACTCACTTAGCGGATCGAGGCGGGGGCGCCACTCTCGCTGGCCATACTCCTCGATCAGGAGTTGGTGGACAACCAGGGCCTTGGCCAATCGGCCATCATTATCCTGCATCTTGCATCCTGCATCCTGTGTTCTTTATTTGTCCGTCCGTGAGATCAAGTCAAGGAGGTTCCAATGATTGAGGGCGTTAAGGTGCGCAAACTGCGGCTCATCCCCGACGAGCGGGGCTATCTGATGGAGATGTTGCGCTCCGATTGGGAAGAGTACGAGAAATTCGGTCAGGTCTATATCACGGCCGTCTACCCCGGCGTGGTCAAGGGCTGGCATTATCACAAAATCCAGACAGACCATTTCATTTGTGCCCACGGCATGGCCAAGGTGGTGCTCTACGACGGACGCAAAGGCTCGCCCACCCACGGCGAGGTGAACGAGTTCTTCATGGGCGAGCAGAACCCCACGCTGCTCAAAATCCCCCCCGGTGTGATGCACGGCTTCAAGGGCATCAGCCAGGAGACGACCCTCATCGTCAACGTGCCCACCGAGCTCTACAATTATGAGCAGCCAGACGAATACCGCCTGCCTGCTCACACCGGCGAGATACCCTACGATTGGTCGCGCAAGGACGGCTAATCTCTAATATCTAATCTCCAATATCCAATCTCGAACCCAACGCCTTCCTCACCGCCTCCCGGTCGTCCCAGGGATACTCCGTGGTGCCAAGACACATGGACTGTTCATGGCCCTTGCCGGTAACGATCACCAGGTCACCTGCTCGGGCCATTTTCACGGCGAATTCAATGGCCTCCCCGCGGTCGCTAACGCGCCAGTAGTCCTCCCCTTCCCTGTGCCCCGCTCTCTCGCAGCCAGTTGCGATTTGAGCCATGATGGCGTCTAGATCTTCGGTGCGCGGATCCTCAGCCGTAATGACCACGCGGTCGGCAAGTCTCCCGGCGATTTCTCCCATCATCGGCCGCTTGACCACGTCCCTGAGCCCGGCGCAGCCGAAGACGACGATGACCCGGCCATCGGTCAGCCCGCGGGCTGTCTCCAGCGCCCGCTGGAGAGCATTGGGCGTGTGGGCGAAATCTACGATGGCGGTGAAATCCTGCCCCGTGACGATGCGCTCCATGCGCCCCGGCACCCCTCGCACAGCTTCGATCCCCTCCTGCATAGCCTCGAAGGGAACCGCCTGCGAAACACCGACGGCGATGGCCGCCAGGATGTTGTAGACGTTGAAAGGGCCGGGAAGCTCTGTCCGCACCGCGAACTCCCCCTGAGGAGTTACGGCAGTGAAGGTCGTAGCTGCCGGCGTGTACACGATGTCTCGCGCTGTCACGTCCGCTGGCCGCTCCAGGCCATAGGTTAGACAACGGTCGGCGGGGATTGGGCGCAGGTGTTCGAAAGATGAGTCATCGGCGTTGAGGATGGAGGTTTTCGGCGTGTCGGGCTTGCGGAAAGAGCGGGCCAGGTCGCGGAAGAGGCGGGCTTTGGCTTCCCGATAGTTATCGAAGGTGCCGTGGTAGTCCAGGTGCTCGTGGGTGATGTTGGTCACCACCACCACGTCAAAATCGCAGGCTGTGACTCGATGCTGGGCCAGGCCGTGAGAGGTGGCTTCCAGGACAGCGTACCCCGTGCCCGCAGCCACCATCTGGGCTAGGAATCCCTGCACCTGGAGGGCGTCGGGAGTGGTGACGTGCAGGCCCGTCGGGTAGTGCTCGTCGCCGATGAGGGCCTCCACGGTGCTGATCATCCCCGTCTTGTGGCCCGCGGCGGCCAGGATGCTGCGGATTAGCTCGACGGTGGTCGTCTTGCCGTCGGTGCCGGTGACGCCGATGACGCGCAGCTTGCGGGCCGGGTGGCCGTGGAAGGCGGCGGCCAGGTGAGCAAGAGCTTGGCGGGAATCGGGGACGAGAACGTAGGGGACAGAGATGCTCGCCTCCCGTTCACCGACGACGGCCACCGCTCCCTGCCGGATCGCATCGGGGATGAAATCGTGGCCGTCGGCATCGAGGCCCTTCACGGCTACGAAGAGATCGCCCGGCCTGACCTGGCGCGAGTCCTGAGCCAGCCCGTTGATGTCCACGTCTACGCCCTTCGACAGGCTCAGGACAGCGTAGCCGTGAGCTTGCTTGTCAGATAGGGTGGTTAGTAACTTAGAAAGCTTCATGTCCGTGACCTCGGCAGTGATGCTCTCTCGCTCGTGACGGATTGTGTGCAACGCAGGAAGTCCTCCTTAACAAGACTTCTCACCTCCACGGCTGCCTGCCGTCGCCCAGCGGCTGGATCTGGCGATCCAGCCGGAGCGATGTGAGTCAATTATACCCCACAGACACGAAAGGTCAAGGAAGAGTCTCGCTTGACGTTTGGCTCGTGTGGAGAGGTGATGAGAGAGAGGCAGGAGGTCCAAAGCGCCTGCCGCTCTTGCTTTTTGGACTGGGCATTGAGCCGCATTGCTTGCAACGAGCTTATCGAACTCAATCCAGCGGACTGCGAACGGCCAGGGGGCCTTTGTTGAGGACGTGGGTGTAGATCATGGTGGTTTTGACGTCTTTGTGACCAAGTAGTTCCTGGACGGTGCGGACCCTTTGTCCCTGGGCCCTGTACTTGTCGTCCAGGACAAGTGCCAAAGGACCAGGGGTGTCGTAGCCCGCTTCCAGTAGGTGGGTGGCAAAGCTGTGGCGGAAAACGTGGGGGCTAATCCGTTTGGGGATTCCCGTCGCCTGGGCTGCGGCGCGCACGGCTTTTTGCAGGCTGCTCTCGTGGATGTGGTGGCGGCGGACGATGCCACTGCGCGGGTCTACCGAAAGGCGGCTGGCAGGAAAGACGTACTGCCAGATCCATTCTCGCTCCGCGTTGGGGTATTTGCGCTCCAGGGCGTAGGGCAGGTAGACGGCGCCATAGCCTTTGTCCAAGTCCTCCTTGTGCGTCCGTTTGACAATCCGCAGATGATCCTGGAGAGGAGAGACGAGGCTTTCAGGAAGCATCGTCACCCGGTCCTTTTCTCCCTTGCCATCGCGGACGACAATCTGGCGCTGGGCGAAATCAATATCCTTGACCCGCAGCCGCAAGCACTCCATCAGCCGCAAGCCAGAGCCATAGAGCAGTTTGGCCGTTAGAAGGTGCGTGCCTGACAGGTGGCTGAGGACGCGATGTACCTCTTCTTTGGTCAGGACGGAGGGCAGGCGTTTCGGTTTTTTGGCGCGCATGGCGTCAATTGGTCCCAGGTCCCGGTGAAGTATCTCTTTGTAGAGAAAGAGCAACGCGCTGAGAGCCTGGTTCTGGGTTGAAGCAGCGACATTTTCCTCCACAGCCAAGTGGGTGAGAAAGGCCTGAACTTGTGGCGCGCCCATCTCGGCTGGATGGCGCACGTTATGGAAGTAGATGTAGCGTTTGATCCAGTTGACGTAGGCCTGCTCGGTACGGATGGAGTAGTGTTTGAGGCGGATGGCGTCGCGAACACTTCGACAAAGCTCAGTGCAGGCCTGGTCGAGCAGTTTCTTGGGAGTTGCTTCCATCGGTTTCCTCCACTAGGATTTGACTTTTTCCGGCGCTCGCTGTATAATCTTTCCAGATCGCACCTTCCAGAAAAGGGCTTAGATAGGGATATTATACAGAAAACTTCCAGAAATGCAACTCTGGAAGCGATATAAGCAGATTCCGTCTAAGACACCCAAACAATTGGAAAAGACGGATTCCGTATACTCAATAGTTAGACGGCCAATCACGCATATAGTGAAATCAGTAAGCGATGAAAACAAACACAAATTTGTGGAAAACACGAGACCAAGCCTTAGTTGCACTAAATGGTAAGTTGCGACCTGTGGCTGATATTATCGAGGAAGCTTTCGTTTGTTTGGATGAGTGTATTGATCGCATTGCGGCACTGGACAATCAATTTGGAAGAGTTTGTGGTCTCACCCTCGTAAAAGCTAGAAATCTTACATTGGCAATGTATAGTTTAACATTAGAAGGTTTAGCGCAGGAGGGAGGTGCTATACTTCGGCCATTGCTCGGAGCCATTGAAAAACTCGCCTATTTTCGCCAAGACCTTTCACATGTGGAAGATGCAATCAATGGCAACTTGCCAAGCGAAGGCAAAATTGCTCAAATAATCAATGGTGAGTTCCAAGACCTACGAGACTATCTGAGCAAGTATGCAGCACACTCTAGTTTTAGCTATGAGTCATTAAAGCACTTGGTTGATTACCACACTTTCAGATTGAAGAAAGCACAGCCTTTCAACGAAGCCGTACTGAGAAAAAATCTTGAAATGGTTTTCTCCTTTCTTGTGTTTACTATTTTTGAAGGGCAAAAGTGTTTAGCCGCTGCGGGTTCTATTGATGATGATTTTGCTACCTATATTGAGAAGCTACGTGACAAAGGATTAGCCATCATAACCATTGACTGATAAGATGATTTACAGTTAGGCCGTCTAACATCGCGTGCAGCCGACGCCGAACACGGGCCACGTTTAACAGGCGTTTGTGGTTTTCAGCGGTTTGGCGTTTAATAAACATGCCTGTTGGCTGTTCGGCGCGGCTGACGCCTACGTTGGGCGGTTGTCTTCCCAAAACGCATTGTCATTTTTGCAAACCCAAAACGGATTTCGCATCTTTCAAAAAGGAGATAAAAAATGAACTCGAAAAAAACCGCAAGAATAGCAGGGTCTCTGTATTTCATATACATAGTAGCCACAATCTTTGCAAACACATCTCGCACCAAACTTATCGAATTCGGAAATGCCATAGCAACTGCAAACAATATTCTGGCTTCTGAGGGGCTATTCCGTATCGGTTTTATGAGCGATGTCCTCGCTGGTGTCCTTTTCCTTTTGACGGCCTGGGCTTTATACGTGCTATTGAAGCCTGTAAACGAAAACATCGCTTTGTTGTTCGTGCTATTGAACATGGGTGGTGTCGCTGTACAGTGTCTGAATATGCTTAATCTATTTTCTGCCGTGCTGCTTTTGAGTGGTGCTAATTACTTGGAAGTATTCCAAGCAGATCAATTGCAAGCTCTCGCAATGTTGTTTATCGATTTACACAAAAATGGGTTTATGATCGCCCAGCTATTTTATGGCGCCTGGCTCTTTCCTCTTGGCTATTTGGTTTTCAAGTCAGGCTACCTTCCCAAAATTCTAGGCATCATATTGATGATTGAGTGTTTTGGCTGGCTTATGTATCCTTTTCAGTTTTTCCTTTTCCCAGCCTACGAAGTAATATCTTACCTAAGTTTCGCGGTTGGTTTTATTGGGGAATTTTCACTTACTTTTTGGCTTTTGATTAAAGGCGTAAAGGAACAGAAACCAGATGTGCTTAGGGCTAGTTGATGTCGAGAAACAAGATTAAAAGCGATTATTAGCACAACAAAAACGCCCAACAAAGCATGCACAAGGAGACAGAAAAATGCTCAATATAGGTTCGACCATTCTCTCCATCTGGAGCGGCATCAATTTCCTCCTCGCTGCCTTGATTCTGACCACGCTTGTCATTTTCAACGCGGATTCCCCACTGCTGGTCATGGTGTTTGAGAAGCCTGAAATCGCGGCGCTGGATGCCAGAGTCATTGCCTCGCTCAATACGTTGACCATTCTATATAACTCTTGCTCGGTTGTGGTCTCAGTGCTGGTGTGGACGGTCATTCGGAAAAACCTGGTAGCTGGCGAAAAATGGGCTTTCTGGCTGCTGCTGTTCGTGATTGGCTTTATTGAGGTTATGGCCTTTATCGCATCCGCAAAGGTGGGACACGCACGCTGGCAAGTCAACGTTGTTCTGAGTATTCTATACATTGCAGGCATTGGCGTGACTGGCTACGCCCTTTTCAAGCAATAGCGGAAAGAGATTGGCGATAATATTTGCGAGTCTTGCAAATAAAAAGTGAGCGCCCATTTATCAGTCTGGCAAAGGCAACCTATTTCAATAATCGAGTCTTCATGAGTTCAACCGCCCAACACCGCGTTGCAGGCGACGTTGCTCCGCTACGCTTCGCAACGCGCCTGAACGCACCCGTTAGGGCGCCTGGACATTCCTCACCCTCTCAGTCTCGATTCTGGCCGCGCTGAAAAGGTATCCAAATACAAAAGCGGGAGGTCTAAGACACCTCCCGCTTTTTCTGTGAACTGATCAATTCCCAAGCCAAACCCCAATCCTCGACAGTTGTCTCGCCCCTCAGAGGGTGCTATTGAAAAAGGTTCAGGCCGTATTTCAAAAAGAGCGGCAGCAGGGTGATGGCCAGGATGTTCTGCATCTTGATGAGAATGTGCAACGAGGGGCCCGCCGCATCCTTGAGCGGGTCGCCTACCATGTCGCCAATCACCGACGACTTGTGGGCATCCGACCCCTTCCCGCCCAGATGTCCGTCCTCAATGAACATCTTGGCGTCGTCCCAGGCACCGTCAAGTGGGTCAGGAACGCTTCCACTTCAGCAGCGTCCATTTCGGCCGGAAGGCGGACATCGTGAGAGAAGGGGTTTCCTCCGGTCTTGACAGGTTGTGGTTGTTCTGTTATAATGCCTGGTAAGGCGACCAGGGGCATACACCAAAAGAGTGCGCATGGCGTTATTATACAAGAGGATTTCCGTAAATGCAACCCCGTGGATTGTCTAGGCGGATTCCGTCTAAGATACCGAAATAGCGGGGGAAGACGGATTCCGTATAAGAAATAGTTCGGCTATAAAATATGGACTCAAGATTTGCCAGATATGTAGAAAATCTCCATGAGAAGTATGAGCAGCTCATGGCAATGGAACCGGTTACTATGGAATCGCCGCTCCACAATACACCAGAGGGAGGGGTTTATCTTTTTTCTGAAGGTGCAAGCCATCTCTACGTTGGCAGATCCAAGCGTCAATTGAACAAGAGACTACGTGGTCACATCAGGAAGTCAGCCAAAGACAGTCCCCTTGCGTTCAAGTTGGCCCGTGAAGCAACAGGTCAAACTGTGACATCGTACTCTGGTGACCACATTAGAGAAACACTCTTGAGTGACCCGGAATTTCTAAAAGTGTATCAGGATGCGAAAGAACGGATACGGAGAATGAATATCAGGTGGGTGCACGAGCCTGAGCCGACCAGACAAGCGTTGCTTGAGATATACGTGTCGGTAGTACTTGATACCCGCTACAATGACTTTGATACACATTGAGCCGAACAAGGGCATGCACCAGATCCCAAAAGCCTGGCGGCTTCTGGGATCTGGTGCATGCCCGGGGTTAGCACGCCTCACCTCAAACTGTAATAACGTGCAAGCAGTGGTGCGTCCACACAACATAGGAGATATGTCATGATGAGCAAGTGGCAAGAACTCCACATTGAGGAGAAAATAACCCAAATCTTGAGAGACATTCCAGACGCTGCGGCGGGGCATCATTTGGGACGTCCATTTCTAACGGCTTATCAAATTGCGATTGAGTTCGCCAGGCGTCACCCAAAAGATGCAGCGGAATTGGACTTCCCCATCGGCGGGGCCGAAACAGGTCAGCGAAACAGCTTAGCACAATATCTGGCGGGGCAATTATCCAAAACCATCAAGGCTGGACGACTGGCTGATATTGAGGGTGGCTTTCTGTCGAACCAACATCTGAACGACATTAGCTTTGACGTTGATGGAGAGATTATCCACTCGTCGTTGACCACCACCGGCTTCACGCTATCAATGTTCCGCTTGCGTGACTGATAGAAGAGGTGGGTAGGCGAAAGTCGCTCTTGCAGAGGCATGGTAGCCCAAGGCAACAAGTGGGAAGGTTGCTTTTGCATAGGTTAAGGAGGGCGTGCTAACCCTCGCTGGGGTGTCCTGAAGCTGTCGTCTGCTAGTTGGTGCGGGTCCAACCGTGGTAACTGTCAGGAGGCAGTGTACTCCGTACACTACGGAGTGCCACGTAGCAGGCATCCAGTGCTGCCGGGTGACCGGATGTGCTGCCTGTCCTGGCGGTCAGGCGAGGGAAGCGATGTAACCCCCGGAGAAAGGGGAGCAAAGCCATAGCCCGTAACATGAAGTGAATGGCGAAGCAAAGCTTCGCACAGCAGCGTCGAGATGTTAGCCCCGAGAGGGGGACAAGGGAGAGCCGAGCTTTTCAGCGAGAGCGAAGGCCATGGAAGCGGCGAAGAACCTGGAAGAGCAGCCGTGAAGAACTCCCCGGCGTAGGGGGAGCGGGATGTGGTGAAAGTAGACGACGGAACAGGAGAGGTCTCACTCGGTCGGTGGCCCACATCTACCGTAACCGCTGGTATAAGCTGAGGAAGTGAAGTCCAGGGGGAAGCCGGGTGAGAAGTCGGAGGGGTTCATAGTACTGATGATGGTGAGGACAACATAACCTCATCGGAGGGAAGGGACCCTACTTCAGCCGAGTCAAGCGGGACGGTAAGTGATGGTGCATGCCCGGACAGGATGCGGGACAACAACACCCAAGGTGAAATCACGAGAACGTCAGCGCGGACTATGTCTGTGTGCCAAGTAGTGACTGAGATTGGTGCTGGCCTGATGTGGCAGGCTGATAAGGCAGCAGTGAGGGGAGCTATGAAAGCCTCAGGAAGAAGGCTGTCGGAGAGCCGTACGAGGGAAAACCATGTCCTGAGCCTGCCGAAGGGCTCACGTACGGTTCGAGGTGGCAGGGGATGGAAAGCAGGATGTGATATCCCAGGCGCCATCCCCTGACCCTACGAGGCGACCGGGGATGTGGCGCGATTTTCAAGCGAAAGTGAGGCATAGGGGCGCTGGAAATCCAAGCGAAGGCATGAACCCCGGCGCCTCAGGTCAAAGCCGTTAGCTTGCGAAGGTATAGGCTTACAGGGGGGCATGTGACACGGCTTCTGAAGGCTCCAATGGCGACGAAAGCATGTCCGATAACCACGCTAAACTTATCGGCATCTGGAAGATGGTGTCATTCGATGTTGAGGATCAGGAGTCTGGAGAGCGAAAGCCGTTTTACGGCGATGCGCCCCCCAACGGCTACATGATCCTCACTCCTGAAGGGCGCATGATGGTGTTGGTTGCGAGTGAGGGGCGAGAACCCGGTCAGACCGATGAAAAACAGGCAGCGCTATTTCGTACGATGCTGTCCTACACCGGACTCTACAGATTTGAAGGAGACAAGTTCATCACCACTGTGGACGTTTCATGGAATGAATCGTGGACCGGGACCGATCAGGTGCGTTTCTACACGCTCGACGGTGATCGGTTGGACATCATGACTGCATGGATGCCAAACCCCATGCATCCGGAACGGATTGCACGTGGAATCCTTTCTTGGAAACGTGCCAAATGACCGTTTGCAGGTGGTCAGATGTTCGCAAAGCCAACAAGCTCATGAACCAGATGGGCCAAAAAGACGCCCCACTGGTTATGAGCAGGTTGGGCGGCTTGCACCATAATGCTAGCTGGAGTATGCTACACTTCAGAAAGGAGCAGGTTCATGAATCACAGTACAGGAAATCTGCATGGTGCAGATGGGATCGAACTTTACTATCAAAGATGGTACCCAGATTCAGCGCCTCACGGCAGCATAGCCATCTTGCATGGAATAGGGGGGCACAGCGGTCAATCCACTTACACCCATCTCATAAACCATCTGGTGCCGCTGGGCTATTCAATCTATGGACTCGATCTGCGCGGTCACGGTCGGTCACAGGGTCGGCGGGGTTCCATCAACAAATGGGAAGATTACAGGTCTGATCTGCGGATGTTGCTACAACTGATCAATAGAACCGAATCAAACCAATCCATCTTCCTGCTCGGCCAAAGTCTCGGTGGACTGATTGTCTTGGAATACGCTCTACACTACCACCAAGAGGTGCAGGGGGTCATTGTCTCTGCACCTGCCCTATCTGTACCCAATACGTCTCCTATCTTAATCACCTTGCTAAAGGTGCTTTCACCCATTTGGCCGCATCTGAGCTTAAGCCCCACCTTTGATCTGTCAGGTGTATCCCGCGATCCAGAAGAGGTAAAGAAGGTGCTTGATGACCCGCTCACAGATCCCAAAGTGTCTCCAAGATTGGCTGTGGAAACTCTATCTGCCCTCCACTGGACTCAAGCTCATGCTGCTGATTTTCAGGCACCTCTCCTACTCATTCACGGAGCTGCCGATCCGATAACGCCTCCCGAGGGAAGTCAAACTTTCTTCAGGCATGTCAACTTTGAAGATAAGACGTTCAAGCTGTACGAAGGCGGTTTTCATCAAGCCTTTATTGATATCAACCGTCAGCAAGTTCTTGCGGATATAGCACAGTGGTTAGATCAGCATGCATGAGACTCACAGTAATCAAGCCTATGGACAATCCACGTTTAGTGTGCCGCCCAACAACTCCTTGGAACCGACTGCAAGGGGCGCTCCCAAATTAGGGCTGGTGTTGCTTCCGGAACCTGTTACTGTTCCCACTTGGCGGCCTAGACAGGGGTAGTATTTAGCTCAAGTCATCTGCTATTATTCCATCAAGGAAATTTGCCGCCAAGTGCGGGCTGGCATATCACCCTTGCAGCGGCTCAAGTCGGACGTTAGGCGGCGGTGCAAACGCGGAGTAAAATCGCTCCGACCTTCAACTCAAAGAAAGGAGTTCAGAAAATGCAGAAGCGCAGACTTGGAAACAGTAACCTGGAAGTTTCGGCTCTCGGACTCGGTTGCATGAGAATGAGCTTTGGCGACAGACCGGTTGGAGACAGGCAGGAGATGATCTCTTTCCTTCATGCGGCGGTTGACCGTGGCATCACCTTCTTCGATACGGCTGAAGTCTATGGCCCATTCACCAACGAAGAACTTGTGGGCGAAGCGCTTGCTCCCTTTCGCGGGCAGGTGGTGATCGCCACCAAGTTCGGGTTCCAACTCAATCCTGATGGAAGTCCCGGCTTTACAGGTCTGAATAGCCGTCCAGAGCGCATCAAGCGGGTCGCCGAGGAATCGCTCAAGCGACTCAAGGTCGAGGCCATCGATCTGTTTTATCAACACCGGGTTGACCCGGATGTGCCCATCGAAGACGTGGCAGGAACAGTCAAGGAACTGATTCAGGAAGGCAAGGTTAAGCACTTTGGGCTTTCTGAAGCAGGGGCAGAAACCATCCGTCGCGCCCACGCCGTCCAGCCGGTCACGGCAGTCCAGAGCGAATACTCTCTGTGGTGGAGAACCCCTGAAGAGGAAGTGCTGCCTACATGCGAGGAACTCGGAATCGGCTTCGTGCCATACAGCCCGCTGGGCAAGGGCTTCCTCACGGGAAAGATCGACGAAAACACGACCTTCGACAGCTCTGATATCCGCAACCGCATCCCTCGCTTTACGCCAGAGGCTCGGAAAGCGAATCAGGTCTTGGTTGATCTTCTTGCCAAGTTCGCAGAATCGAAGAAGGCGACACCTGCTCAGATAGCACTCGCTTGGCTTCTCGCTCAGAAGCCGTGGATTGTTCCCATCCCGGGCAGCCGGAAGCTCGAGCGCCTCGACGAGAACCTCGGCGCAGTTGGCGTTGAACTCACGCCTGACGATCTGCGGGAGATTGAGAGTGCCCTCTCAAAGATCACGGTACAAGGGGACCGGTATCCCGAAAGCCTGGAGCGACAGACCGGTCGCTGAGCGGCCAAAAATGTGTTCTCCGGTCGCATTCCGGTCCCCTCAGCAGGCTACAAACGCGAGGCAAACGACTATTACGTTCAAGTGAAGGAATTCGGAAAATGGACATCAAGAGAAGTGGCTCACAGCCCTCCAGCAAAGGACCGGGCGAGTATTTTACCGGCACTGTTCGCATTAATCCCCTGTTTCAGGCAAACGATCCGGCGCGCGCACTCGGCGCTAGTGTCACGTTCGAGCCCGGCGCTCGGACAGCATGGCACGCCCACCCGCTGGGCCAGATCCTGATCGTTACGGCTGGCTGCGGCCTGGCACAGCGCTGGGGAGGCCCGATCGAGCAAATTCGGCCGGGGGACGTGATCTGGTTCCCGCCGGGTGAGAAGCATTGGCACGGCGCTACGGCAACCACGGCCATAACGCACATCGCCATTGTGGAACAGCTCGACGGCAAGATCGCCGACTGGATGGAAAAGGTTAGCGACGAACAATACCAGGGCTGATTAAGGGCCGAATACAAGGAAGACAATCATGAGCAAAGTCGCCGTCTAACAAGTCGCTGAAGCGGACGCCGGATTCAGCGCTAAATCCTTTTTTCGGTACAACCCGGCGCCGCTTAGCTCAAAGCCGTTGTCCGTTATACGGCCATGCTGGATAAGGAAGCTTTGATCGAAATGACCTTCTTCGTGATCACACATAATGACGCCACTTGATATGTCATGAAACCGTTAGAGCAAAATACAACAAAAGGAGGTGACAATGCCTAAAATTGCTATAAACGGCGCTACTCTAGTATACGAGGTTTTGGGGCATGGCCCACCGGTAGTATTTACCCCTGGAGGCTGGAGTGACATGGAGATTCCACGACAGCTTGCCGAACAACTTTCCTCGCGGTATCAGGTCCTGATTTACGATCGCCGCAATTGCGGAGCTTCTGACATAGTTATTGAAGACGCCCCTAATGAGCTTGGGTTATGGGCCGATGATCTGCACACCCTCCTGGGGCACGTGGGGATGTCGCCAGCATACATTGGTGGTGCTTCAGCCGGCTTGCTTGTCTCGCTCCTTTTGGCCCACCGGTATCCCAAGGATGTAAAGGCTTTGTTCCTGCATAGCATTCCAACAGACAATCTTCAAATCATCAAGTTCCTGGCTGATGACCGGTACTTTCAACCAGCCGTTGTAGCTGAAGGTGAAGGTATGCAAGCTGTCATAGAAACATCTCCGTGGATAGCGGATGGAGTTGAACGGAATCCAACCAACCGTAAGCGGCTTCTCTCGATGGACCCGAGAGAGTTTGCGTCGATTATGAGGCGGTGGGGTACGGGGTTCACTTCAAGCAGGACCCATCTAGCCGGATTGACAGACGAGGAGTTAAGCCGCCTTACCGCGCCTGTCTTTATCGCCCCCGGTCTGGATGAGTACCACCCTCTGCATACCGCTGAGGAATTGCATAGACTCCTGCCGAACTCAGAACTTATGGTCTACTCGGAACACTTCTCTTCCGCGGAAATAGATGAGCTTCGTCAGCAAGAAATCAAAGCAGAAGCGCCTTGTATGATCACGATCTATGACGCCTTTATGGCAAGGGTCGAAACAGAGCGATCCTGAGCGTCGTACCAGGCCGCACAACACCCGCTGCACCCGACCGCGCTATCTCTCGCGGCAAATCGGCGGCTCCATGGTCAGCGACGATGTCTTTTGGCGAAGGCTCTCACGCTAGAGCCGCACGGCGGGTGAGTTCAAACGTTGGGCGGCTGATTTTATATATGCATACAAAGGAGACAAATCATGAGACGCGCTTTAGGTCGTTCCGGCATCGAAGTGAGTGCACTGGGTATGGGGTGTTGGGCAATTGGCGGTCCATTCTGGACCGGAGAGACTCCCCTCGGATGGGGGGAAGTAGATGACGAGGAGTCTATCCGAGCCATTCATGCCGCTCTGGATCGAGGAGTTAATTTCTTTGATACGGCCAATGTTTATGGCGCGGGCCACAGCGAACGGGTGCTCAGCCGCGCGATCGCCGGCCGCAGGTCGCACGTTGTCATCGCCACGAAATTTAACTCCCTGTTTGACGAAACCACGCGTCAGGTGACGGGAGCGGATGCATCGCCGGAAGGAATCCGCAAAGCCTGTGAAGAATCCCTTCGCCGCTTGAATACCGACTACATTGACTTGTATCAATTCCATGACAATGATTACCCTGCGGAAAAAGCCGCGCCGATCCGGGAGACGCTTGAAACGCTGGTGCAGGCAGGCAAAATCCGCGCCTATGGCTGGAGCACCGATTATGTCGATAAGGCGGAGGTCTTTGTTCAGGGACCGAAATGCACATCCATCCAATTGCAGCTTAATGTACTGGATGACAACCCGGCGATGATCGCTTTCTGCGAGAAACACAACCTGGCCGCCATCAACCGCGGTCCGCTGGCGATGGGACTTTTAACTGGAAAATACACTCCTGCGACGAAAATCTCCGCCGATGACGTGCGCGGCATAAAAAGCCCGAAGTGGATGAAGTACTTTAGAGATGGCAAACCCAACCCAGAATGGATGTCTATGCGCGATGCCATCTTGGAGATCCTCACCAGCGAGGGTCGGACGGTGGCGCAAGGAGCTCTCGCCTGGAATTGGGCCCGCACCCCGCAGACCATTCCCATCCCTGGCTTTCGCACCGTGAAGCAGGTTGAGGAGAATGCCGGGGCGATGGAGTTCGGCCCGCTGACGCCGGAACAGATGAGTCAGATTGATGTAGTCTTGAAAAGAGCATAGACATTTGCCCGGCAATTAAGGCCGCCCAACACTGGCTCCAGCCACCTACGCTGCGCTCCGGGGATGCTTCGCCACGGACCCCGAAAGTGCCGGGGCCGCTGAGCCAAACCGTTGGGCGGCGGTGTTATTCGCTTCATCAGCATATTACTGGCCTATCGTTGAAAATTGAGATCAGTTAAGGAAAAGTGTGATGACGAGCATCCCTACCACCCTGGGACCCAGAGGTTCCGCTGAATTGGGTCTTATTTTGCCTCATGAACACATCTTTGTAGATCTTCGGACTTGGGACACGCCTGGTTATGCCCAGGCCGAAGTTGAACACGTTATCCAGCTTATGGCTCCGGAACTAACCAAGGCACAAGCAGCCGGTGTAACCGCCATCGTCGAATGTAGCACCGTCGGCGTAGGACGCCGGGCTGATATTGACCGAGCGGTGTCGGAGGCCACCCATCTACCCGTGGCGATCCCAACCGGTGTTTATCGTGAACCGTGGGTTCCGGAATGGGTCCAGGCCGCCAGCGAAGCCCACTTGGCCGAGTGGATGCTGAGCGAACTACAAGGTGAAATTGAAGACAGCGGGGTGCAAGCGGGATGGATTAAGTTGAGCGCCGGGGATGACGGATTAACCGCCTGTGAAACCAAAATCCTGCGGGCGGCAGCCACTGCTGGTCGAGCAACCAATGCCGTTATCGGGAGTCACACGATCCGAGGCCGGGTTGTTCGAGATCAACTCAATATCATCGAAGCGATGGGGTATGCTGCCGAACGCTTTATCTGGATCCACACGCAAGCCGAGCCGGAGTTTGCGTTGCATCTGGAGATGGCGCGCCGAGGGGCTTGGCTGGAGTACGACGCTATTGGTAATCATGATGAGGACGATTTGCTGAATATTCAACGCCTATTGGATGCTGGTTTGGGTGATCACTTGCTGCTCAGTCATGACCGCGGTTGGTATGATCCGGCTTTGCCGGGGGGTGGTGTTCCCAAACCGTACACCTATCTGCCCGACCAGTTTCTGCCCAAACTGCGGGCGATCGGAGTAGCGGAAGTAACGATCCATCAACTCACCCATGCCAATCCCTATCGGGCATTTGCCCATTGAGATTTGGCAGAGAGCCCTGGCAAGTGATGACAGGCCACTTGGTCGCTGGAGTTGTGGCGGCTTGGGTCGGATGGTAGTCTATCGGTCGTCTCCTAATCCACACCACACGCCGCCCAACACGGCTTGCACCAGACTTGCTCCGCTGCGCTTCGCAAGCGGGTGAAGCCAGCCGTTGGGCGTAGTAATGTGACGAGCAGTTTCCAGAAAGTGGGCTTAAAATGACAACTATATTCCAAAGACATGAACTTCCAATTGCATATTCTATGATAGCAGCTGCAAGAAGAATTCGACCTCGCAGAGATGGGCGCCATCCATTTGAGCAATACTTTCTATTTTGGACGGCGTTCAATAACATTTACACTACTATTGCCCATAGGAAAGGGCGTAGGACTCAGATAAAAGAAAATGATGATGGCTCTGTTGTTACAATCGCAAATGGAAATGTAAATATTCCTGAAGTGGTAATAGTAAGTGAAAGGGAGCAGATTCGCCTTGCTTTCCAAGAATTTGTTGATGATTTGAAACATACTCTAATTCTTCATGAAGGTACTGAATATTTTGTTGGTCGAATTCCCTCTTGGCAAGGAATACAGATAGAATATGATGCCTTCGGGCAAAGAGTTAATGGAGTCATCAATGTTAATTACACCAGTGACGGTCAATACCCAGTTTGGAGTCCTATCGACTTCCAGCATTATGAAGAATATTTGGAAAACCCTAATAACGAAGAAAATAGAAACTTTTTGGCAAGACAAATTGTCGATTTACTTTATACTATTAGAAAAAATTTAATGCATGGTGGCAAAAGATTTGATGATGCAAATGATATTACAGTTGTCGAGAATGCTTTACCAATGCTTGAATTAATCGTAACGTCTTTTACACGATGACAAACACGCCCAACCCCGCGTGGAGCGGACGCGGAAGACCGCGCCGCTCACGAAGAACGTTGGGCCGCACCTGTCATGCGTGTGCCAACTCACAATGCACACGTTACGTACGTATCTGGCATACTTCGCTTCGCAGCCGATTGCCAGCAACGTGAGGATTACGCACATCCTATGAATGCAGACATCGACCAAGGACCAACCAGACCACGCGAAACCACCATTGACATTCACGTTCCCGAACTAACGGCCGTTCTTGCACCGTGGCGAGATGTCACGATCCCGATTGCTGCCAAAGGCGTTCCTCCGCATCTCTCCCTCTTATACCCGTGGCGAACACCACCACTCACCGCGCAGGATCTTGCTGCCCTACACGGCGCGATTGCGGACTATGGGCCCTTTCCGATCACCTTCACCAGCCTTGGGCGCTTTTCGCCCACGATCTTATTTCTACAACTCGCCGATGATACGGTCATCCGCGCCTTGATGCGGGCGATCCACACTGTCTTTCCCGATACACCACCCTATGGCGGTGCGTTTCCCGATCCAACGCCGCATCTCACCGTCGCAAAAGCGACGAGTGACGCCGAGCTTGATAAGTTGGAGCAGGAGGTAATGGTCGCACTCGCTCCACATTTGCCGCTTGTGGTTCAGGTCCAACAGATCGTGGTGATGGAGGAAGATCGCAACGGCGATTGGCATAATATTGCCATCATCCAATTGGCGCACTAAACATCGTTTTACACCTCCATTATGCAGAATGCTCCGTACGGTGCGGCCCAACAACGGGTTCCAGCCGACCGCTTCGCGCGCGAGATCGCTGGTTTTGTAAGCGATCCGGTGCAGCGCGCTCGCGGCGGCTGACCCTGGCCGTTAGGGCGGCTGGACATTCCCCACCCTCTCAGGCCCAATTCTGACCACACCGAAAAGGTATCCAAATACAAAAGCGGGAGGTGCTCTAGACCTCCCGCTTTTTTGATGAACTGATCAGTTCCCAAGCCCAACCCCAATCCTCGACAGCTATCTTGCCCCTCAAGAAACCACAATTATGCCCCACAAAGAAGAAACGTCAAGGAAAGACTCCTTGACGTTTTAGACAAAACCCAGTTTCCACTCTGCTCTCGCCGGATCGCCAAAGGGAAGACTATCGAACCCTAGAACAAGTGGAAAGCGGCGATGATCGGGGCGAACAGAGAGGATACCAAAGACATCACGGTGATCAGCGTGTTGAGGGAGGGGCCAGCCGTATCTTTGAATGGATCGCCGACGGTGTCGCCCACGACGCTGGCCTTGTGCGCGTCGGAACGAAGGCCGCCGAACTCCCCCGATTCGATGAACTTCTTGGCGTTGTCCCACAGCCCCCCTGCGTTGGACATCAGCAGGGCGAAGATGACGCCGGTAAAGATGCTCCCTCCCAGGAATCCTCCCAGGGCCTCAGGGCCAAGGATGATGCCAACCAGGACGGGGAGAACGATGGCCAGGAAGGCCGGTATCACCAGGGACGACAGCGCGCCCTGGGCAGCCAGATCCACACAGGCCGCATAGTCGGGCCTTTCCGTGCCGGCCAGGATGCCAGGGCGCTCTCTGAATTGCCGGCGGATCTCCTCGATCATATCGAAGGCATTGTGCGTAACAGATAACATGGTGAGAGCACTGAACAACGGCGGCGTCGCCGCGCCCAACAGGACGCCAGCGACGACAATGGGCTCGCGCAGGCTGATGACCAGTTCCACACCCCTGGCCCCAACGACCTCCGCGTAGGCTGCAAAGAGCGACAGGACGGTAAGTGCGGCCGCGCTGATGGCGAAACCTTTGCTGATGGCCTTGGCCGTGTTGCCAGCCGCGTCGAGCACATCGGTCGTGTCAATGACTTCCTGCGACATCCCAGCCATCTCGGCGATGCCCCGGGCGTTGTCCACGATAGGCCCGTAAGCGTCGGAGGAAACAATCATGCCACTGACGGACAACATCCCCACCGCGCTGATGCCGACCCCGTAGACGCCACTGATCCCGGAGGATTCCGCCAGGTAGTAGGAAAGCAGCGTCGCCACGACGATGCCAATGATCGAGGGAACGATGCTGACCAGCCCAAAACTGTAGCCGGTGATGATGTTGATGGCCGCGCCAGAACCTGAGACGCGGGCCGTCTCGATCACCGGATGGAAATCAGATGAAGTATAGTAATAAGAGGTAAAACCGATGACGACACCGGTAACAAGCCCGGCCAGCGTAGCCCACAACACGCCGAGGTTATAGCCGCCCAACAACACGACGGCAGTAGCCAGCACGGCAAAGATGGCGCAGGTGATGATCGTCCCACTATTGAGAGCCCTACCCGGCTTGCCGCTCTTGCCCACGCGCACGAACTGGATACCGATGAGCGAAGCGACGATGCCCAGCGTGCACAGAATCAGAGGAAACACAGTGTACCTGGCCTGCAGCAGGGCATCGCTGGCAAAGAGTGAAGTGCTCAAAAGCATGGCGGCCACCGTACTGGCCACGTAGCTATCGAAGATATCTGCTCCCATGCCGGCCACGTCGCCGACGTTATCGCCCACGTTATCGGCGACCACGGCTGGGTTGCGGGGGTCATCCTCGGGGATGCCGATCTCGACCTTGCCCACCAGGTCGGCCGCGATGTCGGCCGTCTTGGTATAGATCCCGCCGCCCGCTTTGGCCAACAAAGCAAACGCCGACGCGCCAAAGCTGAAGCCGAGGATGATCTCCGGATCGCCAGTGAAGAGGTAAATCGTGCCCATACCGATGATAGCCAGGCCCACCATAGCCAGACCCATCACCGAACCGGCATAGAAGGCCACCCTGAAAGCACGGTTGATGCTCTCATTGGCCGCTGCTGCGCTTCTCACGTTGGCGGCCACGGCGACACTCATACCCATGTACCCGGCGAGGGCAGAACATATCGCGCCGGCCACAAAGGCCAGAGCCATCGTCATACCCCGTGACGGATTAACGGCTACCGCCCCCACGCCCAGATGCTCGATGTCGAAGCTGAACACGATGGCGATAATGACACCCAGCGAGACCGCGACAAGGGTGAGCGCCAGATAGAGACGACGCAGGTAGGATGTCGCCCCCTCTCGAATCCAGGACGCGACTTCCTGAGCCCCCTCGGACCCGGCATCTTGCCGGTTGACCCAGGTGTATAGCCAGGTCGCTACTCCGACGGAAACGATGCCCGCAAAGATGGCCACGAAAATCCAAAGCTCAGATCCTGCCACCGTTGTCCCTCCTGTCACTGGATGCTGCATTTCAGGCCGTGATCAGAATGTTGAGCCGCTCTTGGTCGTTGGTCATTGGACCTACATGTTGGCAGAACGCCACCAACGATAATGTTTGGCGCGCAGTTCCTCCTGCGAGGGCAGAGGGAAATACAGGAGCCCTTCTTTATTCCCCACAAAGATCCCGCTCTTTATCGTGCGGTATGGGAACGAAGCCGGCTGGACGCGATTGACCATTTTGGAGTGGACGGTCTTGGTCCTAAGGTCCATCAGACACTGGCGCAGATGACCGATGTTGGAATAGGGTAGATCGCGCACAGCGCCGCGTTCAGGGTCCACGGCTAATTCACCCAGTCGCAGCTCTGCGAAGCAGATTGCCGGCAGAGAGAGAAGGCTGGTCGGAGTCTTGACAATAAGATCGTAAAACTCACGGGGGCCCAGGGTGCTGACTATCAGGGGATGCACAGGTGTGATTTCCTGATAGAGATGCAGCCCCTCTGTCTCTTCGGGAAACTCCTGGCTCGATTCCAGGCCCAGCACCCGCCCATCCTGAGTCACGAGATAGAGCTTTTGGATAGCGTCCAGGGACATATGCTCCAACGCCCGATAGACAGAGATATAGATCGAGCGTTTCGGGCTTCCATCCTCGTGAGGTACGCAACGCCGGATACCCTCTTCGATACGGAAATAGTCGTGCCTGAAGTCTGGATCAATTTCAAAGAAGATGGCTTGTCCGCGTGCCTTCTTCATACTTCCAACTGAGTAGTAGACGCCAAACTCTTCGGGCGTCAACATGGAAGCGATCAGCGCTTCGGGCATCATGGATAAGTACAGGTGGACATCCATAGCCATCTCCTCCTTATCTCTGATACGGTCCCTAAGGTTCGCAAGTGTCATTGCGAGGAGCGGAGCAACGAAGCAATCCCCAGCGTGCGTGCGGGGGAGATTGCTTCGCTCCGCTCGCAATGACAAATGTAACATTTAGGTTGGGATGTTACGGGGAGTTCGTGGGCCCCTCGGCCGCAATGCGTTGTGCGCACTCCGCCAGTTCGCGAAGCCGCTGTGCCTCAACAGAGAGGCCGCGTGCGCGCCGCATGTACTCGAAGGCTTTGCTGTATAGCGTGGCTGCTTTCTCCCACTCGTGGGTGAACTCGGCAATGCGGGCTGCCTGCTCAAGAGCCATCGCTGCCAGTTCCCATTTGCCCTCGTCGGTATACTGGGCAGCAGCCTTCTCCAGGTCAACCGGGCGCTGTTTAGGCAATCGGCGCTCCGGCTCTGCCAGGACGCGCTCGATGGTCGGCAGCAGCAGGTCGTACCAGTTCGACTTGGGCAGGTACTCGTAGAAGTCCAACTGCGCAGCGTGCGCCTCGGTCTCCAGCGAGGCGTAGCCAGTGAACATGATCACCCGTAAGTCGGGCTGCAATTGGCGCAGCATCGCAGCCACCTGGAACCCGTCCATCTCGGGCATCTTCATGTCCAGCAGAGCGACGTCGGCAGGGGTCTCCCGCGCCCGCTCGACCGCCTCGCGGGCGCTGCTGGCCGTCACCACCGTATACCCAGCCTGTTTCAGGTAGTCCTCCAGGCTTTCAAGTACCAGCAGATCATCGTCCATCATCAGTATCGTTGATGACATTGTACTTCACCTCCTAAATGACTGTAACGACTTCAGTCGCTACTACGAAAGTCAATGAAACTCACTACTACTCGGGCTGAACCGGCAAGCGGACGGTAACAGTGGTCGCTTCGCCCACGGCGCTGGTCACCTCGATGCGACCGCCGTGGTTTTCGATGTTCCTGCGAGCGACGTAAAGCCCCAGTCCGCTTCCCTTCTGCCCGTTTCTCCAATCGGAGAATCCGATGCGGAAGATTCTCTCCTGCGTCTCCGGGGGAATGCCGACCCCCGTATCCTCGATGTCAACGGCGACCCACCCCCCTCCGGCTCCCGCCTGGGAGGGTGGAGGGGCTTCTCGTCGCGTGCGCAGCGTGAGTTTCCCGCCGTCAGGCATAGCCCGCCCAGCATTGGTCAGCAGGTTATGGAAAGCCCGTTCCAACTGGGCGCGGCTGCCGTGTATCGGCGGCATGTCCTCGCCCCACTCTCGCACGACTGTCACGTCAGGGTGGCCGTAACTGAACTCCTGCACCAGCCGCTCCAACAGGCGATGGAGGTCGAGGGGCTCCCAGCGCCAGGCCTCGCTGCTATCCAGGGCCACTGCCACGTGGCCCAGGTCGTCGGCCAACCGCTTGATGCGGGCCAGAATCTGCTGGATGACCTCAATGGAACGCTCGCACTCCGGATCCCCGGCCACTCGTCTGGACAGCGCCTGCACTCGCTGGGTGAGCACGAAGTAGGTCGTGCCGCCGATATCGTGGCCCACCTCACGTGCCAGGAGGCGCAGCTCCTCCTCGACCTGCTGCTTGCGGCGGCGCAGTTCCTGCCACTCAAAGCCGCGTTCGATGCGCACGATCCATTGATCCAGCGGCTCGGATTTGTTGACGAAGTCCTTTGCCCCTCCGCGCATAGCCGCGACCACGTTCTCGTACACGCCGTAGGCGCTGAGCATGATGACGTAAGTCTGCTCCAGCAAGTGCTTCTCGTGCATCGAGCGCAGCACTGCCATCCCGTCCAGTCCCGGCATGTTGATGTCGAGCAGCATTACGTCGCAGGACACTTGCTCCAGCCAGGCCAGCGCCTCCTCCCCATTAGCCGTGGCCTCTACTTTCCAGCCCTGGGCTGCAAAGGTGGGATTGCTGAGGAAGGCAACGACTTCCTCGCGGAAGAAGGGCTCGTCGTCTACTACGAGAATCGTTTTCTGTTCCATACCCCCTCCGGCTCCCCGATGTGAGGGAGAAGGTTAGTTTTCCCTTTGACTCCTTCGGCTTCCCTTCGGTTTCGCCCTTCGACGGGCCCTTCGTCAAGCTCAGGAGGGGCCTCAGGACATCGCTCAGGGCAGGCGCTCAGGACAAGTATGCTCAGGGCAGGCCCTTCAACGGCAGTTCAAGCACGAAACACACCTCTCCGTCGTAAGCCTGCCAGGTGAGACTACCTCCATATTGGGTCTCCACTGTCTCCTGGGCCAGCGCCCACTCGAAATGAAGGGGTGATAGTTCCTCAGGTGCACCGGCCGCCGGTTCGAGGATAGGCGAAATCCTCTCGGCCAGCGGGGCCTCCGGCACGTGTATCTCCGTGCGCATGTGCTGACCGTCGGCGGATGAGGAAGTGCGCACTTCAATGAGGCCTCCGTGCGTTTCGAGGGTTTCCATCGCCAGGTGCAGAACGGTGACCAGGACGCCGAACAGTTCGTTGGGCTCGATGAACAGCGGGGGCAGGTCTTCGTAGGTTACGTGCACCTCCACTCCGCGCCGTTGCCGCTCCGCCGCCAGCCAGATAAGGACCTCGCGCACCACGTCGTTCCAGTTTGTGATCGTGCGGATAAAGCCGATTTGCTGCGAGAATTTGAGCAGGTGCAGCAGTTTGCCGCTGACCTCGTTCAAGCTGGTCTCGACGACGTCCAGCCGTCTTAAGAAACCAGGTTTTTGAGGTTTCTCCTGGAGGTCGCTGCGCAGGTTGGTCAACGCCAGGCGAGCCACGGCCAGCGGGTTTGCCGCCTCGTGCCGTATCCGTTGCGCCAGGGTGCCGAAGGAGGCGACCCGCTGCATGCGCATAGCGGTCACGCTCACCTCGCCCAGAGTCTTGAGATAGCGAGCACCCTCCAGCACGCCGCCGATGGCCGTGGAGAGCAAGCGCAGGTATTCCTCGTCGTCGTCGGTGAACCAATCGCGGTGGCCGGGGGCACTGGGAATCTTGTTGATCAACTCGAGCGTGCCGAGGATCTCGTCGCCCAACTGCAGGGGGACGCCAAGGAAGGAACGATAGACGCCGGAGGAGAGATGGGATGCGACCTCTTTAACGTGGGGGGCATCCCAATCCTCCAACGCGGCCGCCTCGCGTATCTGAACGGCCGTGCCATTGCGGACAATGTGGCCTGTCAGCCCCTCCCCTGCCATGTACGTCACTTTGCCGATCAGCGCTCTGGGGAGGCCGCTGGCGGCCCGCAGCACTAGCCGGTGGACATCCTCCTCGGCCCGCAGGTAAATCTGGCAGCCCTCGGTGCGGAAGCCCTCCCTGACCCGGTCCACTACAGCCTGCAGCATCTCGGCGATGGGACGCCGTGGATCCAACTCGCTGCTGATGTCCAACAGCAGCCAGAAGTAGCGAGCACGGCGCTTTTCCCGCTCGTAGCGTTGCGAGTTCTCGATGGCGATATTCACCATGGCGGCCACATGGCTCAGCAGGGCTTCATCCTGCGCGTTGAACTGTTCTCCCTTCGCCTTCCCAGAGACCCGCAACACACCGAGCACGGCGGCCCCGTCCCTGGAGAGGACTGGCATCCCCATGTAAGCCTGGCCCGGTTTGGCGCTGATCTCGGAGTATTTCTTGCTCCAGACCAGATCCTCGGCGATGCGTCGCAGTTCCCCGTTGTCCCTGACGTTAGCGATGCGCAGTGGCCGGCCGTGTTTGGCGATCCAGCCGGTCAATCCTTCGCCGGGCTCGTACTCCACCCGCTCGGCGGGCATCTCTGCGCCCTCCAGGAGCCCGGTGGTGCCGCGCAGGACGTAGCGGCCGGTGATGTCGTCGCGTAGGAAGATGGAAGAGCCGCCAGCATCGAGCCGGTCACGGGCATAGCGCACGACCAGCGCCATCAGCCGATCGCGGTCTAACTCGCCGTAGATTTCCAACAGTTCCTGATCGAATCTGAGCATCTCGCTCCCGTCTTATTGAAACAGGTTCAGACTATACTGGACGAACAGTGGCAGCAAGGTAATGGACATGATGTTCTGCAGTTTGACCAGGATGTGCAATGATGGCCCCGCTGTGTCCTTCAAGGGATCGCCAAAAGTATCACCGATCACAGCCGCTGCGTGGGTATCGGTGCCCTTGCCGCCGAAGTGTCCCTCTTCGACTAGCTTCTTGGCGTTATCCAAGGTCCCACCGGTATTGAACAGGGCCTTTGACAACGCTGCAGACGAGGCCTTTACACCAACCAGATAGGCCGCCAAAGCCCAGACCCCCAGGGTGAAACCAACTATGATGGGGATCGCCATCGAGATGAGAGTAGGCGCCAACATCTTCCGCAGAGCATTGGCCGTCGCGAGGTCCACACAGCGTGCGTAGTCCGGCGTGGCTTTCCCTTCCATCAACCCCGGAATCTCGCGGAACTGGCGGCGCACCTCCTCGACCATCTTGAAGGCGCCGTCGTTGACCGACCGCAAGGTCAGCGCCGAGAACAGGTAAGGCATGGCGATGCCAAAGAATAGGCCGCAGATGTTCGTTGGGTTGATTAGGTTGACCCGGAAATCGTTGAGGTTGGTCAACTGGATACCTTGTAGGCGAGCAATCTCAAATAGATAGGCGAAAAGGATCACCAGACTGCCCATCGTCGCGCAGCTCATGGCGTACCCCTTGGCCAGGGCCTTGGTCACGTTGCCCACGGCGTCCAGAGCGTCGCCGGCCTTTCGAGTCTCCTCGCTTAAACCGGCCATCTCACTGATGCCGGCCGAGTTGTCGGCGATGGGACCGAAGGCGTCGCCGGCCATGATAATCCCCTTCATCTCTTTGATCCCCATGGTGGCGGCGGCGATGTAGTAGATGCCTTCCAATCCTCCGCCACCCATGACCCAGGAGAGGAGAATGACCAATCCCAGGATGTACTTGGCCCACACCGTGCTCTCCATGCCGTAGGAGAATCCCGTCAGGATGCCCAGCGCCGGTCCACTCTGAGCATAGCGGGCGGTCTCACGTACCGGTCTCCCATGGGCGCCGGTGTAATACTGGACGACGAGCACAGTCGCCACAGCTCCTAACAGCCCCAGGACCTGAGCGTAGAAAAGGCCCACGTCGTGCATCATCCAGCGCGCAACCCCGTAGAAGAGAACCAGGCAGGTGAGAGCAGTGCCCAGGAAGCCCGTGTTGACCGTCATGGTCGGGTCTCCCTCATCTCGCCCTCGGACCAGAAACACGCCAACCAGAGTAGCCAGCACCCCGATCGCGCGCGCGATGAGGGGGAACATGATCCCGGCCCAACCATACTTGCTGAAGAAGAGGGGGGAGGCGGCGATGATCATGGTGGTGATCACATTGTCTGCGCCCGACTCGAAGAGGTCAGCGCCCCGGCCGGCGCAATCACCGACGTTGTCCCCCACCAGGTCGGCGATGACCGCCGCGTTGCGGGGATCGTCCTCGGGGATGCCGGCCTCAACCTTGCCCACCTGGTCGGCCCCGATGTCGGCGGACTTGGTGTAGATGCCGCCGCCCAACTGGGCGAAAAGCGCCGAGAGGCTGGCCCCAAAGCCGAAGCCGACCAGCAGACTCACCCCTTCTGGGTCGTCCGGCCCCACGCCCAAGAGCCACATCAGAAGCACGATGCCCAGCATATTGAGGGACACGATGGAGAGCCCCATGACCGAGCCGCCACGGAAGGCGATGGTCAGGGCCCTACCGGCCGAAGTCCGGGCCGCGTTGGAGGTACGTACGTTGGCCCGCGTGGCCACGTTCATGCCGATGAAGACGGCCAGCAGCGAAAAGACGGCTCCCATCACAAAGCCAAAGGCGATCTGCCACTTCAGGAAGATCAGCAGCAGCACCGCGATGCCGACGATGAAGTAGGCGATCGTCTGGAACTCCCGCCGCAGGAAAGCGTTCGCTCCCTCTTGAATGAAAGAAGCGATCTCCTGCATACGAGGGGTGCCGGGATCCTGCTTGATGACCCACCGGGCGAGGATGCCGACGAAGATCATGCCGACGATGCCGGCCAGGGGAACGAAGAACATCGGGTTCATGGAATCTCCTTTTCCTCCACCCCCACCAAGGCTCTGCCCCCCACCAGCGCCTTAAGCAGATCGCGCCGCTTGAGCGCCCGTTTGCTGTCAATTTCCTCCGCGCCGGCCTTGTCGCTGGCCATCTCATTCAGCGCCTCGATCCACGCCGCGCTCTGCACAGGCGTGTGACGGACGCGCCACCGCTCAACCCAGACGGGCAGTTCTCCGGCGTTGGTGATCCGCGTGCGGATTATAGTCTTGGTCACGCCCTGCGACTCAAAGGTGAACTCGTATTCCTCGTACTCAGGCTTGATCGGGCAGACCTGCATACACGCGCCGCACTTGATGCAGTAATAATCAGCCAACACCAGCTCCCCCTGCCCTGAGCCTTGTCCTGAGCCCCGTCGAAGGGCTGTCGAAGGGTCGTCAATGTGCAATGCGCGGGTGGGGCAGACGTCGGCGCAGGCCAGGCAGCCCTCCACGCACTTTTCGCGGCCCAGTTCCACCTGGCCCTGCCAGGGTTGCACCACCTGGAACGCGCCACCGCTGGCGATCTCACACTGGCGGCAACGGATGCAATGCGCATCGTCTACCACCAGCGTATCCTGCACCTCGTCGCAACTGATGACATCAGTCGGGCAGTTGTCAATCACGAAGTCCTTCCGGCTCCAGTCAAACTTCTCTTTGTCGAACGTCGTGGATTGGATCAGGTCCGGGAAGGCCCCGTAGACCAGCACCGGATTCTCGCGCTGGCCGTTGATGGTCATGGTGATGGCGTTCTTGGGACACATCACCTCACACATGCCGCAAAACATACACGTGTCCGGATCAATATCCACCGACGGCTTTTTCGCCAGCCGCCCGTCCACGATCTCGCCCTCCACGTGGATGACGGACTCCTTGGGGCAGACCAGTGGCCCGATCTGGCACCCCACGCAGCGGTCGAGGTCCCAGGTCATGACGTAGTGGCGGGTGATCATCCGCCGCTCCAGGACGAGTTCTTCATTTGTCTTGTGTTTGATCGTTGTGCCGCGTCTCATGATCTGCTCCTCGCAGCGTGTTCAAAAGCCCAGCCGTTCCAGCAGCGGTGCTGGCGAAACGATGTGCCGCTTGAAGCCCAGCCGATGTCTCTCCACGCCCAGCGCCAGCGCCATCAACTGGGTAAAATAGAGTATGGGCAGGTCAAGCCGCGTCCCTAGCGCCCTCTCGACCCGGGATTGATAGAGATCGAGGGCGACGTGGCACATGGGGCAAGCGAGGGTCACACAGTCTGCACCCGCCTCTTTGGCAGCCAGCAGTACCTTGCCTGTGAGGTCAACAGCGATATGAGTGTGCGAAAGCAGCACCGCCCCACCACAGCACTTCGTCTTGGCTGGATAGGGGACGGGCTCGGCTCCCAGCGCCTGCATCAGCCGATCCATCGCCTGCGGCTTTTCGGGGCTATCGAACTCGTCCCGAGGCCGGGTCAGCACGCAGCCGTAGTAGCAGGCGACGCGCAATCCCTTGAGTGGACGGCTCACCTCCAACCGTTCCAGGCCATAGTCGTTCACGATCACGTAGAGGGGGTGCTTGACAGTGACGTCACCCTTCAGTGTGTATCCTGGGATCGCATCGTTGACCTCTTGCCGCAGCGCCGGGTCGGCCTGGATGGCCTTGCTCGCGGTCCTGAAGTTCTTGTAGCAGCCACTGCATGGGGTCACGATCTCCGTCATGCCCTGCTCCTCGGCCAGGGCCAGATTCCGCGCCGGCAGCGTCATAGCCAGGAGAGGATCGGTGACGGAAGTGTGAACGGCGCCGCAACAGTTCCAGTCCTCCAGCTCCCTCAACTCGATGCCCAGCCGTTCACAGACCAGTCGCAGGGAGAGGTCGTATTCTTTGGAACCGGACTCCTGGGTGCAACCGGGATAGTAGGCGTATGTCAACACTCTGTCTCCTTCTCCTTCCCTTCTGCCGGGGCGAAGATCTTACGCCAAGCCCGCGTGTTCTCCACGTGTTTAGGCAACAGGGGTAATTTCCCCTTATACAGCATCTTCAACCCCAATGGTATCTGCCGCAGCAGGCCCGGCAGGTCAAGCGTGCGGGCGTAGTAGCGGGCCAGCAGTTCCGGCTCGAACGAACGTCCGTGCTGCCGCACCGTTTCCGCGAAGGCTCGACAGAGCTTTGCCTCCTTATCCTGGGTGAATCCCTTCTGCAGCGCCAGGCTGCGCAGGGCGGCCATCACGTCGGCGATTTCGATGCCGCGCGGGCAGCGGGAGGCGCAGGAGTAGCAGGAGACGCAGTACCATATATCGGGGCTGGGAAGCACCTTGTCTTCCAATCCCAGGTGGATCATGTGCATGATCTGGCGCGGGCCGTATTTCATCTCCGTGAACACGGGGCAGGAACCGGAGCAGGTGCCACACTGGTAGCAATCCATCACCCGTTCCCCTCCACGGGTGGCCAGCACCTGACCGAGAAAATCATTCATCTTGGCCATCATCTCCTCCTCCCAGGACTTCGGCGACCTCTGGCACCTCCCTCCAGCGGCGCAAGCGTTTGGCCAGTTTCTCGCGCGTCTGCTCGTTCTCCGCCTTGATGCGCTCTACCCCCAACTCCTTCAGCGTCCGATCCATCTCGGTGATCACGCGGGCGTATTTATCCCCCTCGGCGGCGGAGATCCACTCGATCCGGAATCGCTCAGGGGAAATGCCCATCTTCTCCAGGGCAGAGGCTAACTTGTCGAAGCGTTTGGCGGCGTGCTGCTGCCCGGTGATGTAGTGGCAGTCCTGCTGGTGACAGCCGGAGGCCAGCACCATCCCCGCCCCCAGCCTGAAGGCCTCGAAGATGAAATCCCTGTCCATTCGTGCCGAACACATGACCCGGATTCCTCGCGAGGTGGCAGGATATTCAAAGTGACTGGTACCGGCAGTGTCCGCTCCGCCGAAGCTGCACCAGTGGCACATGAGAGCCAGGACCTTCTCCTCCGGCGTCTCCGCCAGGAGGGCGTGCATCTGGGCGATGATCTGGGCGTCGGTGAAGTGCATCTGGGTGATAGCGTTGTGGGGACACTCGGCTACGCAGGCCCCGCAGCCGTGGCAGATGGCCGGGATGACGTGCGCCGCCTGGCCAGGCTCGACGGTGATAGCATTATAGGGACACTTGGTGGTGCAGATACCACATTTTTTTCCCGTAGCGTTGATGCAGCGATCCTCCCACACGTAGGCCACGATGGGCTCGATCTCCCACTTGTCAACGGCCATGATCCGCCCCGCCCGGGCGGCGGCACCGCTGCCCTGAGCCACGCTGGCCGGGATGTCCTTGGGACCCTGAGCCGCCCCGGCCAGAAAGACCCCCTCAGTGGGGGTGTCAATGGGCCTCAGCTTGGGGTGGTACTCCATGTAGAAGCCACTGGGATCCCTGGGGATGGTCAACACCTGGCCCAGGGTGTCGGCCCCCTGGCGGGGCACGGCAGCCGTGGAGAGGACGACCATCTCCGCCTCCAGGTCTATCACCTCCCCCAGGTTTCTGTCCTCGGCCTCGATGATGAGGTTCCTGGTGTCCGGATCCTCGGTGACCTGAGCCGGGCGTCCCTGGATGAAGCGAATGCCCTCGTTGCGGGCCCGCTGGTAGAACTCCTCATAGCTCTTGGCCGGAGCACGGATGTCAATGTAGAAGATGGTGATCTCCATGTCGGGGTACATGCCCTTCAGCACCAGGGCGTTCTTGATGGTATACATGCAGCAAAAGCCGGAACAGTACTCATGGTAGCGACTGTCCCGCGAGCCCACGCACTGGACGAAGGCCACGCGTCGGGGTATCTGGCCATCGGAGGGGCGGGTAAGCCTTCCCACGGTGGGGCCGGCGGAGTTGTGCAGCCTCTCCAGTTCGATGGCGGTGAGGACGTTGTCGTACTGGCCGTAGCCGTATTCCTCGATGGGGGTGGGATCAAAGATATCGAAGCCAGTGGCCACTATGATAGTCCCCACGTCCAGATCGATCTCCTCTGGCTTCTGCGAGAAATCAATCGCGTGCAGGCTGCCGCAGGCGTCCACGCACTTGTAGCACTCGATGCAGTTGTCCATGTCAATGGTGTAGATCAGAGGGACAGCCTGTGGCTGGGGGACGTAGATCGCCCTACGTGGAGCGATGCCCTCCTCGAACTCATTGGGCACCTCGATGGGGCACACTGGAGCGCAAAGGCCGCAGCCATTGCACCGATCCTCCAGCACATAGCGGGGCTTCTGGAGCACCTTGACCTTGAAGTTGCCGATGTATCCATCCACTCGCTGTACTTCGGCGTAGGAGAGAATCTTGATGTTGGGGTGACGCGCCGCGTCAACCATCTTGGGGGCCAGAATTCATATGGAACAGTCCATAGTGGGGAAGGTCTTGTTCAGTTGAGACATCCTCCCCCCGATGGAGGGCTCTTTCTCCACGATGTAGGTCTCGACCCCCATATCCGCCAGGTCGAGGGCGGCACTGATGCCTGCGATCCCCCCGCCGATGACCAGGGCCCTTTTGGTGACCGGCACCTCGATCATCGTCAGAGGAACGAGGTAGCGAGCCTTGGCCACGTGGCTGGCCACCATATCCTTGGCCTTCTGCAGGGCCGCCTCCGGCTCGTGGGAATGGACCCACGTATCCTGCTCCCGAATGTTAGCCATCTCGAAGAGGAAGGGATTCAGCCCCGCTTCGGCCACGCAGCCCCTGAAGGTGGGCTCATGGAGGCGGGGGCTGCAGGCGGCCACCACCACTCGATTCAAATTGTGTTCTTTGATGTCCTGCCGGATAAGAGCCTGGCCGGAGTCGGCACAGGCGTATTGAGAATCCTTGGCTATCACCACTCCGGGCAGTGTGCCAGCGTACTCGGCCACCTCCCGTGGGTCAATGACCCCGGCGATGTTCGCTCCACAGTGGCAGACGTACACGCCAATGCGCAGGTCATCGTTTCCGTTGTCTCCTGCCATAATCACTCCCTCGATGAGCGAGTTGTTAGCCGCCCTCAGTGCCACCTTGCTGCTACTACCCCGCAAGCCAGTCCGCCAAGCGGCTCTTGATACATTGGAGTCTATAGTGCCGCATCTGTGACGAAATCATACATATCAGCCAGTCGTCGTATTCGCCCGGAAGCTTGCCAAGCAGAAGCGCAGGGCGAAGCTTCCCTTCTCCCAGGTCGGTACGGGGAAAACGAAACAGCACAACCTGTCCCGCTCGTTTCATGAGAACACCACTTTCAAGTCACCGATAGTGTACGTTGGAGTATCTTCGTCTTCCATCCCACGCATAGCAGAGGACAGGGATAGGTTCGACCAACCCCTCTCTTCCTGCCGAACCACTTCGCGCTCTGCCTTTGCCAGAAGGTACTCCACGAAATCGAGCACTTCTGCTTGAAAAGATGTAGGTAGTCTTTGAACATGCTGTTGGATTCTCTCGGTAATAACCATCGCACTCTCCTGCACTGAGCAATTGTGTTGGATCACTCTATTCTACCTCAACTCACGAATGCTCGGACCTGGAAATTGAAGCGGGCGGCCTAACGACTGAGTTGAGCCTCCCGCTCGTCACACCTCGCCAACCGTGACCTGCCCCACGCTCGTGACCCTCGGTGTGACGCCGCTGCTGTCGGGGTCGGCTCCAATGATTTGTTAGGCTGGTAGATGGATTCCCCGTGCGACCTCTTCCCGAAAGAGTCTCTCGTATGCGACTCAACACCGGCAGCAACTCCCCTACGCCATCAAAGCTACTCGCGCTCCCCTCAGAGCATTGCGCCTCGTGAGTCATCCCTTTCCCACACCCTTCCAGTCGGACAGCCTAACTTGTTATTATCTGGACATTTGTCCACCTAGTCACCCAATTCGACATGCTATGCGGACGTTTTTCCATATATATTCCCAATCTGGCGTATCAGGTGGACATTCGTCCATATAGCTACCCCTCTGGGGTGTATTATGCAGAAATCTCGTCCATCTAACACGCCTGCCCACAAGCCGCCTGATTCTTGGCCTGAAATCCCAAACGGCTCGTTGTCCTTCGACTACCCAATCCGTCAAGAGGCCGGTCTCCGACCTCACCTGTTGGCTCTGTCGGAGACCGGCCAGAGCATTTGACCGGCGGCGACGCTGGGCTAGCTCTTATATCGCCCCAGCACCTCCTCAACAGCCAGTTTACGACGCGACCGTTGCGCGCGTCGGTCAGGCGTGGTGAGTTCGAGCGCCTCCTTGGGGCACCACTTGACGCACTGCGGACCATCTTCCTGGTCCTCGCACAGGTCGCAGATCTCGGCCAGCTTGGTCTCCGCATTGATCAAGATCGCGCCGAAGTCGCAGGCCTCGATGCACCAGGCACAGCCGTCGCAACGACTGGCGTCTATGCGGATGATGCCGGTGACCGGATCCTGAGACAGCGCGTCGCGCGGACAGGCGATGACGCAAGGGGCGTCCTCACACGTCCGGCAGGCCACGGATACGATCAAGATTTCCTCTGCCCGCACCGTGCGGATGAGGCTGCGATAGGTGTTGAACTCACCCGTCTTGGTGTATGAGCAGATGTACTCGCACAACTGACAGCCCACACACTTGCTCGGGTCACACGTGATGTATTGGTACCTTGAAGTTGATACAGGCATTGGTCTCTCCTATACCCCGATTTCCTCGGCGACGTCATCCATTCCCAGGGCGATCAGCTTTTCCTTGGGGATTTGCCCGTCCTTGGTCCAGCCTTTGGCTTCATAGTACAGGTCCTTCATGTACTCCAGCTCCTCCTCGGTCACCACGTGCCCGGCCGAGGGACCCTCTTTCATCGGGTCGTGCTGCCAGCGGTAGGGCAGGTGGTCGTCCGCACGGGTCCACCCTTCGCGGATGTTAAAGGCCTTTTTGATCGTAAAGGCCCGTTCGCCGATTAGATCCACAGCGTCGTAGTCAAACTCCCAGCCCGTGGTGGCGTTGATCAAGTTGGCGATGGCCGGCCACGCGCCCGCCCGGTCGGCCTTGCCGGTGAAGCAGCGACGGATGAACTTGCACAGCGGCAGCGTGTCGTACACCGCGGCATATTCCTCGGTGCCCTTGGCCAGTTTGCCGCGGGTCTCGTCAATGCTGAAGCGGTCCACGTCTCCCTTGATGTCGGGGTCGTAGGCCGCCGTCCGGTTGTGACAAGCGCCGCGCGTGCCCACCGCCAGCCCCAGGGCAAAGGTCTTGAGCCCGCGCGCATCGTAGCCGGGACACTCCAGCCCCTTGATGTGCATGGCCCACTGGTAGGTCTCTGTGCGGCGCTCTTCGTCAACCTGGGCACTGGCTCGTTTGGTGCCCTGAGCCAACAGATCGCCGATTCCCTCGCGATCGCGGATCATCTCGGCCAGCGTCACAACCGCCTCGGCGTTGCCGAAATAGGGCTCGAAGCCGTCGGGGTACTTGGCGCACTTGAAGTCCTCTTTGGTGAAGACACCCCGCTCGAAGGTCTCCATCGCCCAGGAGATGGTCACGCCGGTGCTCATGGCGTCCATGCCGCCCCGGTCGCAGATGTCAATGGCTTTGATCGCCGCCTGCAGGTCTTTCAAGCCGCAGTTGGGACCGACCGCGTACAGACACTCGTAGTCAATGCCGGTCATCGCCCCAGCATACGGCCCATCTTTGGCCCGAGACATCTGCTCGCAGGCAATGGGGCACTGCGCGCAGGAGATGGTCTTGACATTGTAATGTTCGTGCAGGTACTCGCCGCTCATCAGTTCGGCGTGCTCAAACACGCCCTGCTGATAGTTGCGCGTGGGGAGCAACCCCAGGCGGTTCAGATTGAGCACGTTGGCAACTGTGCCCAGAATGCGATACTTCTGGGTGTGCGGCCCCTGGGCTGCCTGGACAATGTCATAGGACAGCTTCAGCAGCGCCTCCATGTCGGCCACGCTAACGCCGTTCGTCCCCCGCACGGAGAGGGCCTTGAGTTTCTTGGACCCCCAAACCGCGCCATGCCCGGTGCGCCCAGCCTGGCGGCCGTCGTTGGTCACGTTGGCGAACAAGACCTGATTTTCACCTGCCGGCCCGATGGTCGCGGAGCGAACCTGGTCGTCTCCCATCTCCTCCCGGATGGCCTCCTCGGTCTCATAGGTCCCCAGGCCCAGCAGATGAGAGGCGTCACGGAACTCGACCCGGTCGTCGTCAATAAAGACGTTGACCCAATCCTCACTGGCCCCGTGGATGACGATGCCATCCCACCTGGCACGCTTGAGCGCAATCGTGAGCCAGCTCGACGACATGCTGTCGCCGATAAACCCGGTCAAGGGCGACTTGGACGCTATGCCGTATTTCCCTCCCACCGGCACTGGCGTTCCGGCGAAGAGACCGTTGGCGATGCAAATCGGGTTGCCCGGCGAAAGCGGGTCACATCCTACCTCGATGTTCTCCCAGCAGAGCCGGCTGGCCATGGACACACCGCCGATGTAGATCTTGTACCACTCCTCTGGCTTGGATTCGACCCAAGTCTTGCGAGTGGTCAGATCAATGTGAAGAATCTTCCCACTGTAACCATACATAGTTAACCTCCTGCTGATATAGACATTAATATGATTCGATCACCGTCGCTGGGGCTGTCATCCATCTGACTCACCTGGATCATTCGCTTTGCATTAAGATTAAAAATGTTGGGGGTCTGCAACATCTCGCCATCGGGCTGGATTACGTTCCCGATCATTTTCGGGTACCTGGTTCCCAGCGTGCGTACAATGTCACGAAACGTCGTGCCCTCCTCCAGATCTAACGCAATTTCTTTTACCCCTGCTGCGAGTCTGGAAAGCCCCAGAAAGTCCACGTGGATACGCATACTCACACTCCTCAGGGCTTGTCAAGCCCACTGCCTCTGGGCAAACTGGCTTGCGCCAAACGTCTCCTTCTCCACTCAACCTTCAAGACAGAGCGTCCAATCCAATCGTAACTCGGTTGTGTTAGAACAACACTAGAGAGATATTAGAGTTTTGTTAGAATTTGGCACAAGACTCCCCTTGGCCATTACTTAATTACCGCCTTTACCCTGGCTTGCCTCCTGCCTCCTGCTTCTTGCCCTCTGCAGTCCGCTCATTGCGCTCGCTCGATAGCTTAGGGCTGATAGCCCACTTGCGGCATTCGCTCAATAGCCGATAGCCCACCATCAGCTATCAGCTATTTGCCATCGGCCATCGGCCAGGCGCTATTTGCCGGCAATGTAGTGAAACAGGTCGGCCACCCGGCAGGCGTAGGCCCACTCGTTGTCGTACCAGGCCAACACCTTCACCAGGTTGCCGTCTATGACCATGGTGGAGAGGGCGTCAACGATGGCCGAGCGGGGATCGCCCTTGAAATCAATGGAGACCAAGGGTTCCTCACAGACACCAAGTAGGCCCTCCATCGGACCTTCAGCCGCCTCCTTGAAGGCACCAATGAGTTCCTCCACCGCCACATCCTTCCCCAGCAGGGCAACGACATCAATGACGGAGACGGTGGGGGTGGGGACGCGCATGGCTATGCCGTGGAACTTTCCCTCGAGCTCCGGGACGACCAGGGTCGTGGCTATAGCCGCCCCCGTGGTGGTGGGAATGATGTTCAGCGCCGCCGCCCTTGCCCTTTCCAACCTCCTGTGCGGCAGGTCCAGGATGCGTTGATCGGTGGTGTAGGAATGGGTGGTGGTCATCAGGGCTTTCTCGACGCCGAACTTCTCGGAGAGCACCTTCATCACCGGAGCGATGCAGTTGGTGGTGCAGGAGGCATTGGAGATGATGTGGTGCTTGTCCGGGTCGTACTGATCCTCGTTCACCCCCAGGACGATGGTGATGTCGGGGCCCTTGGCCGGGGCGGAGATGACCACCTTCTTGGCTCCCGCCTCCAGGTGCTTGGCCGCCTTCTGCCTCTCCCTGAAGATGCCGGTTGATTCGAGGACGTAATCCACCCCCAGTTCACCCCAGGTGAGCTTGGCTGGATCGCGCTCGCATAGGAATTTGGTCTCCCTGCCATTGACCACCAGGGCGCCGTCTTTGACCTCGACAGTGCCAGGGAAGCGGCCGTAGTTGGAGTCATACTTGAGGAGGTGGGCCATGGTGGGTAAATCGCCGATGTCGTTGACCGCCACCACCTCCAAGTCCTCAGGGTAGTAGTCCAACATGGCCTTGAAGGACTGGCGCCCGATGCGCCCGAAACCGTTGATGCCGACTTTGACCGTCATTTGACTCCTCCTTCGTTGGGTTATTGCAAATGTCACTTGGGATATTATATCATATCTTTTCCCCCAAAGCAAGCTCGCGTCCGCGACTACCGGTTTGGGACAAGACAAATCCGGCCCCTGGCACATTATACGCAGCAAGCTCGCTCTAGCGAAGCCCTGGCAGACTTGCGCCTACATGGCTGCTCCCTGCGCCAACTCGATGAACGGCTGGGGGCAGACCCCGATGACCAGGGTCATGGCCAGGGTCAGGAGCAGGGCCACGCGCGGAAGAGGGGGTCGTAGATGGGTGTCTCGTCCTTTGGGGGCGGGAAAAACATAAGGCGCACGACGTTGAAATACTGATAGAGCGAGATGACCCCGCTAGCCACGCCAATGGCGGCCAGGGCGAAAGAACCTCTGGCCAAGAGAGACCTCGGCCTGTGTCTCGTTTTCCTGTGCAACAGCAGGCATTGAATTTCCCCCTCAAGTTCACGCTTTCGTAGCCGTCTGAGGGTCCGCCGCAGCCAGGAGATCTCAGGCTCGCACCTGCGCACCATGAGCACCGAGCAGGGGGCCTCGCTGGCTATTCTATCCGGGAGCGACCCGAAGAGGGCATCCCTCAAGGTCCACTCCCCAGGAGCACCAATGACCAACAGGTCGTAATCCGTTCGCTTCGTCTCGGCTAGGATGCCGCCGATGACCGACTTGTCCTTCACCACCCTCGTTGCCACACGCCCCTCAGTGACGCCCAGGACGCCGGTGACCAGCCTCTCCAGGGCTCGCTCCTCTCCCTCGACATCCCTTCGACCAGGCTCAGGGCAGGCCTTCTCTGGTCCTGTCACCCGCAGCACGGTCAACTCGGCCCCGGTGCTTGCGGCGATGGCGTAGGCTAAGAGCAGCCCCAACCTGACGTGGATTCCCTCGGCAGCCGGGATCAGGATCCTGCGCACCTCGTCGAGGCCTCGATCCCTCAGAACCGCCACGTTGCACTTCGCGCCCCGAATGACGGCCCCCGCAACGTGCGTCTCGACGTCAGACCGGGAAGGGAGTTCCCACCAGCCCACCAGGATCAGGCCCGTGTCCCTTGACTCGGCGATGGAGAGGATGCCCGTCGGCAAGTGGTGAGCTGCCCTGAGCAAAGGCCGGACGTCGACGCCCAGCGTCTTCCCGTGCTCCACCGCCTGGTCCAGGATCGACCTCTCCTTGCGCTCCTGGCGGACGGCGTACTCCTGAGCAGCGAATAGCGGCGTCTGAAGGGGGACGGTCACGATCTTCAGGGCAGCTATCCTCGCTCCCTTTCCCTCCCCTCGGGCGATGGCAGAGGCGAGGGCAACCAGACTCTTGACCGTTTTTGGCTTGCCACCAGGACCAGGATCTCGCGTCCCCCCGTCAGGCTCATCTCGGCAGCATGGGCCCTTATCCTTTCCTGCCGGAGCAAGGGGCCTAGCACCCCCTCGACCTTCGTCCTATCCCGCGCCCAGGCATAGTACCAGGCGACGCCGGACAGCACCAGGACCAGGCCGGCGAACTGTAGTGCCCTCTCCATGGTGGTGATGACCAGGAGACACAGGGTCCCGCCGACCATGGGCAACCAGGGTAGAGAGGGATGCGGTAAGCGGGCCGGTACCAGGCGGGCTTGGCCCGCCGTATGACCAGGCAACTGAGGCTCAAGAAGGTATAGGAGACCATGAGGAAGGCGCTGGAGATCTCGGCCAGGGCCTCGGCCCGGCCGGTGAGGGCCATGAGGAGGCCCAGGCCGCTGGTGAGCAGAATCAATCGATAGGGCGTTCGGTAGCGGGGGTGGATCTCATCGAACCATCGGGGCATGATCCCGTCCCGCCTCATGGCGAAGTTGATGCGTGAGGAGGCCATGATGGCCGCGTTGGCCGAAGACGCGGTGACCAGGAGAAGGGCGAAGGCCAGCCCCACCCCTCCCCACAGGCCCATGAAGGTGCTGGCCGCCTTGGCCAGGGGGCCGTCTATGCGGTTGATCACCTCATACGAGACCACCCCCGTGACCACGAAGACGACCAGGGCGTAGAGGATTGTGGCCACGATCACCGAGCCTACGATGCTCAGGGGCAGGTTTCGACCGGGCCTTTTGAGCTCCTCGGCGAGGGTGGATATCTTTTCGAAGCCCGTGAAGGAGACGATGATCAGGCCAACGGTGCCCACGACCGGCTCCCAACCGTAAGGCCAGAAGGGTCGGTGCAAGGAGGGGTTAATGTTGAAGAGGCCCCAGAGAGCGAAGGTTCCCAATATGACCACCAGGATGACGACGATGACGTTTTGGGTCCGACCCGTCACCTTGGCCTCACGGTAGTTGATGTAGGCGAAGAAGAGCCCAGCCACAAGGGCGACTACCCGTTCGGACAGCGGCAGAAAGCTGAATCAGCATGCTTACATCCCTTTCTCGCGATGTGCGACTAGGATGATCTGTCCCCGGCCAGCTTGCCGAGCAGATGGGCGATGGCAACGCCGGACACCAGAGTTGGTATGCCAGCGAGAGAGGATACGGGAACGTCCAACTCTGCCGGCCAAAGGCCGACAAGCGAACCACAGATCAACCCCAGGATGGCATAGAAGGTCACGGCCGGCTGCCGCTTCAGGGCCATGTTAATCAACCTGGAGCAAACCAGGATTCCCACTCCGGCTCCTATCGCTACGGCGACGATCACCCCCCAGTGAACGGGAGGTTGGGTCAGGGAAGCGAGAGCCTTCATAATCGGCCCGTATGTTCCTGCCAGCAGGAAAATGTACGCACCGCTTACCCCCGGCGTCACCATCGCACCCCCGGCAAAAAGACCAACCACGGCGAAGAAGGACAGGGCCAGCAGAGCCTCCGGCCCAAGGCCGCCGGCCCAAGGGCTCTGGCCCGACGGGGCTCCAGCCCGGAGGGAAGTGGTGCCAGCAGGGAAGTGTCCCCTGATCCCACGCCGTTCTCCCAGCGCCAGGAGGACCACCAGCCCCAACCCCAGGACAAACGCCACCACCTTGGGCATGGAAGGTCTCATATCGTCATGCATCCTGAGCACAGTCGGAATGCCACCGAGAATGAGTCCGATGAAGAAGAATTGCGTCGACGCTGCATACCGTTGCAGCAAGAAGGTGATCAGATTTGCAGAGGCCAGGATGGCACCGGCGGCTCCGATCACCAGAGGCAGCAAGAACAAAAAGTAGTCTTTCCTCCGGCTCTTATTGGTCAGGAAATTGCCGACTGCCTCTAGCAGTTCGTCGTAGATGCCGAGCAATACCAGGAAGGTGCCCGCGCTGACGCCAGGGATCACGTTGGATACCCCGACGGCCATGCCTTTCAGAAGCAGGTTGATGAATCTCATTGTGCGCTCCTTGTGTTGTGTGTCGAGCATACTCGGTAGTGCGTAACACGCAAACGCAATTGAGCAATCTACTGTGGCGTGACGTACTCGGCTGCCGCCCAGCCGATGCGCCCTTGTTCGTCGCCCACTTCCACCCACTCCACGCCGTCCGTGGTTTCGCGGCCGTATAGTAATTCCACACACTCGCCCTCGCGCAGCGTCCCGGCGATGGCGCCGCCCGGCGTCCAGCGCAGGAACAGGCCACGCCCGCCCGTGCCCGACACGACGGCGACCACCGGCGTGGGGGTGAGCGTCGGCGCAGGCGCAGATGTAGGTGTGGGTGTGGATGTGGGCGTGTCGGTTGGTGCCGGGCTGGGCGTGGGGGTGGGTGATGGTGTGCTGGTGTGTGTGGGGGTAGAAGCTGGCCCCGGCGTGGCCGTGAAGGTCGGTGGCACGAACGGATCGAGCCGGGTGATGGGAATCACCGTGAGCGCCAGCGCCACCGGCCGTTGCAAGCGCAGCCCCAGGCGCTCCTGCAAATCCACGGTCTCCTGGTGCAACACCAGGCGCGTGGCGCGCACGCGTACTTCCAGCTACACCGTCTCGCCGTCGTCGCCGGTGATCTGCCAGTTGGTCAGTTCCACCTGCCCCATGGTGGCTACCTCTTCCGCCAGGGCCGCCTGCACAGCGCGCTCAAAGGCGGCTTCGCGCAACGCACTGACCGTCAATGCGCCAGGCACAGCCAACACAGCCACCAGTAGTGCCACCATACCCAGTGCTCCGCTGCGGAACACTCGCCTGCGCTTCTGCTTGCCCAGCTCCGGCCGGAAACCCAGCCACAGGAAGACCAGGCCACCGGCCGCGCTGATGGCGACCAGGTTGGCGAGGAATAGCACCACCGCTCCGTCGGCGATGCGGCTGCTACCCATCGCCAGGCCGAGGCCCACCGTCGTTAGCGGGGGCATCAGCGCAGCCGCGATCGCCACACCCGGCAGCGAGGCCGACACGTCTTTGCGGCACAGAGCGTAGGCGCCGGCCGCGCCACAAACCAGCGCCACACCCAGGTCGAGCAAGGTGGGATACGTGCGGGCCAGCATCTCGGCTGTGGGCGAACCATCCGGCACGGCCAGACCCATCAGCAAGCCCACCGCTATCGCCAGCAGCAGACGGAGTTGTTCCCCGTCACCTACGGCGACCAGGACGTGGTACCTGGGCCTGGCTTGTGGTTACGACATCAGATTCCAATTCCCTGGCCTGGCCGGTGGCAGTACCAGAGCCGGGAATCCAGTGCCTGAGGGCACTTCTCAGTTTCAGCCGGGGATTTCCAATCCCTGGCTTCACTGCGGGCCGATCAGCCCTGCGCCGGCAGCCAGTTCTTGCATTTCCTGCGTGATCTCCTGTTGCCGGGCGGTCTGGACCGCCAGTGTCAATTCATCAATCAGCCGCTCGATGTTCTGTGTGGACGCTTCCAGAAGTTGGAAGCGCGCCGAATGCTCCGCAGCCGCCGAATCCAGCAGCAGCCAGTACAGGCTGACCGCTGCCCACTGCTCGACTACACGGGCGTACAGGCTCAGCGGGCCTGTCTCGATGATTGGGGGGGGCCAGGGCAGCGCATCGGCTTCGGGAGTGGGCAACGCGGGGGGGACAAGTCGTGCCACCGTCGGCTCGTAGCGCGCGGAGCCACGGTAGGCGTTGTAGACCAGGTCAACCGCGTCCACTTCGCGCTCTTCGTAGCGCGTCAGCCACCGGCGGGTCAGATCGAACGCCAGGCGGTAAGGCGGCAGCGCAGTCACCGACAGTGCGCCCGACCAGGCCAGTGGCTGCTGGTGTCGCCGGAGGATGCGACGTACTCGTGTTCCCAAAGCCATGAGTTCCACTTGTGCGCCGGCCGCCGTCTGTTCGGCCAGGTACCGCTCGGCGCGCTCGACGACCGCCGCGTTGAATCTACCGCATAGCCCTCGCTCGCTGCCAATCACCAGGGCTACGACCCGTGCCTCCCCCCGTTCATCTCCCCCAATGGGGGGGAAAGAGGGTGGCCCCACATGAGGCAACAGTGCCGGCAACATGGCTGTCAGCCGCTCCTCGTAGCGGCGCACGCTGTCCTTCCGCTTGAGCGCCGCCTGCCAACTCCCCAGCGAGATCGTACGCAGGGCACTCAGAATGGGCTCGACCGTGCGGATGTTATCGAGGCGAGTCTCGGTACGCTCCAGATCTTCCATATCGTTTACCCTTGAAGCCAGGCTGTGCGATAGTCGGCGATTATGGTCGCCAATGTCTCTCGTGTCTCCTCGCTCAATTCGCCGGTGGAGTTGATCTGGTGACAAAGCCCTGCGTGCTCGGCCTCGAAACGGGCCAGCAGTCCGCTTTCAAAGGCAGGCACGTCTTCGAGCGCGACGTCGTCGAGAACCCCCTCGGTGGCTGCCAGCAGAACCACGACCTGCGCAGCCAGCGAGAGCGGCTGGTGGGCAGGCTGCCTGAGCACAGCCCGCAGGCGCTCCCCGCGCCGGATCTGGCGCTGTGTGGCCTCGTCCACCTCGATGCCGAAGCGAGCGAAGCGGGCCACCTCCTCGAACTGCGCCAGTTCCAGCCGCAGTTTGCCCGCCACGTCACGCATCGCCGCCGTCTGCCACGCCCCGCCCAGGCGCGACACCGATAGTCCCACGTTCACCGCGGGCTTCACCCCACGGTTGAAGAGGTCAGAATCGAGCACTATCCGCATGTCGGTGGCGCAGATCAGGTTGGTGGGGATGTAGGCGACGATGTTGCCGCGCTGCGTCTCCACGATGGGCAGCGCCGTCAACGAGCCACCCGCTGCCCCCCTTTTCTTCCCCCCCAGTGGGGGAGATGAACGAGGGGCTAACTTACAGGCGCGCTCCAACAGCCGCGCGTGCAGGTAGTGGATGTCGCCAGGGTAGGCTTCGCGGCCCGGCGGCCGGCGCAGCAGCAGACTCAGTTCGCGATAGGCGCCGGCGTGCTTGCTCAGATCGTCGTAGACGATCAACACGTCACGACCCTCATGCATCAGGAACTCGGCCATCGTGCAGCCGGCGTAGGGAGCCAGGTAGCGCAGCGCGGGCGGGTCGTCGGGGCTGGACGTGACCACGGTGG
>Ga0209986_10000193_pt1 | contig 56016 bp, 37 predicted proteins | sample BlataG_FD_183168 | JGI IMG/M metagenome (GOLD analysis project Ga0209986, IMG submission 183168) | Deep subsurface microbial communities from Black Sea to uncover new lineages of life (NeLLi) - Black_00105 metaG (SPAdes) (version 2) | ecosystem: Environmental > Aquatic > Marine > Oceanic >... | reverse complement strand
AATTATTTTTTAACTATTAAAATTAATTAGTATTTAATTAAAAACATTTATACACAAATAAATTCTATTTCAACTATTAAATTTTAAGTTGGCTAATATGAAAGGAGGAAAAAAACCCATTCATTTTATCACTGGCAATCTTCATAAATTTAATGAAATTTCAGAAATTTTTAATAAATCTAATTTAAATCAAAAATATAAGTTATTTCATTCTAAGCTCGAACCAATTGAAATACAAGCCGATAATTTAAGAGATGTAGCTATCTTTAAAATTAAAAGTGTTAAGGATAAATTAAATGAATCTTGTTTTGTTGAAGATGCTGGATTTTTCGTTGATGAGCCTTTAAATGGATTTCCGGGAGTTTATTCAGCGTATGTTTATAAAACCATAGGAAATGAAGGGATTCTTAAGTTAATTGGAGAAGGATCCAAAACTTGTGCGCATTTCGAGAGCGTTATTGCACTCTATTTCAAACCAATTAATGAAATCAAAATTTTTAAAGGTGAAGTTAGTGGTAAAATTGCTAAAAAAATGAGGGGAAACCATGGTTTTGGTTTTGATCCTATTTTTTTACCTGATACCTTTCCAGATAAAACCTTTTCTGAGATTCCGATTGAAGAAAAAAATAAAATATCTCATAGAAGTCAAGCATTTAACAAATTAGTGGATTTTCTTAAACAAGATTTATAAAAAAAGAATTTGAAAAAGATTTTCGCATATTTATTGAATGTTTCATCTAAAAGGTCTGTCTAAAGATATCCATTAAAGTCTGTCTGCTCAGTCTTAATAATATTAAATACATTCCTATTATCCCAACAATAACACTTATACTAAAAACTCTAATTATTGTATCTATTGGGATAGAAAATATTGTTGGTAGTTCTGTGAGGAGGCTTAAATTGCTCTCCATCAAGTAAGCCGAATAGCTGCCAATTAACACCCCCATAAAACCAGCCGAAATCATTAAAATCATGCTTTCCAATAGAAACATATGTCTTACTTCCTTTATTCTCATTCCGAGCGCTCGTAATATTCCAATTTCTAAATTTCTTTCAAGAATTGTTGCATACATCGATGAGATTAAGCCAAAAATGCAAATAATGACAGTAAATGATAGGAGAATTTCTGAGAGTGAAGAAAATTGTTCATTCATCTCTTCAACAAATTTAATTTTAGTAATAGCATCATCAAGAGTAAAAAAATTATTCATATAGATATCGTTTATCAATTGTTTTGTATCTCTAATATTTTCTTCACTTGGATCAGCTAAATTAATAAAAATTTTATCAACAATCATATCATCTCCACCATTAGGCCAACTCATAAGTTCAATGTATGTATCCATAGAAACCATAATCCCGCCATCTTCCGCTGTCATTTCTGAGGATTTAAAATTAATAAAACCCGGCATTCCTCCAGAAATTCCAACAACTTCAAATAATGAGAAATTTCCAGTTCCACCCTTTTCTGGATCTCTAACAGTCAATCTTACTTTTTGCCCAACTTCTTTTACACCTATTTTTGCTGCTATTGCTTTAGAGATTATAATCGCATCATTTCTATCCAAAATTGCAGAAAATGATGCATCAAATCCACTCCCTGCAGATTTCCAAATAAATAAATTTCGATCTACTAGATTAAGATATCGTTCATCAACTCCAACTATTTTTACATCGACAGAATCAAATTCTACGACATCAGAAATAGTTATTGAAAATTTATTCTCTCCATATTGTGTAAATGTTGCCGCTTGTCTCATAACAGTTTGAATTTGCTCTGGATTAAAGTCTAATCCTGATTCAGAACTAAAATCTAATAAAGACAAGAAAGAAGTAAGATCAAATGAATTGTGTAATACCGGTGCAACCTCTTCCACACCTTGCAATTCCTTTAGCTCCTCTACGGACTCTATAGTAAAAGCATTTCCTTCTTCTAAAGTTCCATAATTAGCAAGTACTAAATCTGCTCCATATTGAAATTTAAAATTTAAAGACCAAGTTTGTTTTTCAATTTCAGAAGTAGTTGTTATGAAAAATATGAATGAGAATGATATTGCAAACATTAAGATCGTCCCAGAATTTCTTCTCTGATATCTTTTTAAAGATATTTTAACTATATTCATATATTTTCGAAAAAAAGGTTTTAATGTATACACTAAAAATGTTTGTATATAAGGTATAATTGCCAGAGATGCAAAAACAAATCCAATTACAATCGCTGCTAATAACATAATAAAAAAAGCTGCTATTAACATTATATCCATTGAAGTAAATATTCTGGGTAGTATTATGAAAATTAACAAACCAATAAGCGCAATTGAGATTCCTACTAAAAATCCTTTAACATTCATGGAGCCTTCTTTAGCTACTTCCCATCCTTCTTCTTTAGTTTGAAAAGGGGTTATAGCTTTTATTAATTTGATTCGCGCTACTTTTAATGCAGGTATTAATGCAACACCAACAGATACTACAATTCCAATTATAATAGATAAAATAATCGTTTGAGGGCTGATAATATATTCAAAGTTTTCACCATATCGTCTAACGAAAAAATCAAATAGTGAATTGACAAATGGAGGTGTAATAAATAATCCTGCAATAATTCCAATTATTGTTCCAAAGGTCCCTAATAAAAATCCTTCAAATAAAACCATTTTAATTGAATAAGCTTTCGTTCCTCCCAAAACTCGTGTTATTCCAAATTCTCTAATTCTTTCTTCTGCTGAAGTTGATAATATACCATTTATTAGGATACCTGTTATCAACATAGATAGTAAAGACACAAACCAGAACATAATTGTCCGTCCAATCATTGAAAATTCGGACATTTCTAATTCTTCTAATTTTGGAAGCATAACTTGATACTCTTCAATTGTAAGGATTTTTTGGATTTCTTCTCCAATATCTCTTAATTCTAGTTTTGTACCTTTAATATCACTTGAATCATAAATAAATTCTCTATCTCTTAACAAGACCATAACCATAGATGCTTGGTCACCCAGATTTAGCCAATCTTGAACATGTTCAATATCCATAATAATTTGATTATTTTCATATTCATTAAATTTTAAATCTTGGACACAAATTTCATCAATAACTAAGTCGGTCTCTTTATTCTGATAAACCAAATGTAATGTATCTCCTTTTGACGCGTTTAATTTAACGGCTGTTGCTTTTAATATTATACAATGTCCTTTTTCTGGTACATTTTCGTAAATTTCATCAGTCTCAGTTAAATTTTCATCATAAATTATAAGATCTCCAATATCTCCAGAATTCTTTTCTCTTTCAAAATCGATTCCATAAAGCATTATACTTCCACTTATATTATTCTCAAGATTATTCACATCAACAGGTAAAATCTGCAATCGAGGGAACATATCTTCAATTTCTTCTATTTCTTTTAGGACATCTTCTACATAACTATGGTTGAAATATAGATCAAAACTCACGTCAGTGCTGAGGGTTTTCATTATCCAAATATCGGCGGATCCTGTTTGATTTGTGACCATATCCATATAATTAAAATTCATTGTGTCATTGACCATTCCAATACCTGTCAAAAGCGCAATCGAAATCGAGATTCCTATAATTCCAAATAGATTTTTTGCAGGATTTTTCCTTAGATCAATCCAAGAGTGTTTAATCCATTGAAAGTTAGATGTTCTCTTTAATCTTTTTTTTAATTTCATTTTAAATTATAAATTTTTTAAATTATGATATAATTAATGTTGGGATTTTTCTCCTAATTCATTAAATGATTTCCAAACTAATTCTTTTTTAATTTCTTCCATTGATAGCTTTACCATTTTTATTTTACATTTTTTACAATTATAATCTCCCGGATCATCTTTAAAATGCCAATTTTTACAAATAGGACATTGATATGCAAGATATAATTGATCTGTATTGCATGATGGACACATCCATTTAAAACCAGAATTATCGACAAACCAAGATTTACAATTCTTACAGAAATATGTATAAGGTCTTTCTTTTAATTCTTCTTTAGTCAAACTATCAACTCTTTTTCTGATTTTTTCTTTATCTTCATCAAGCAGTCTAATTCTTTTCTTTATTTCACTGCGATTTGCTTTAATTCCATCAATCAAAATTTTACCTCTTTTAACAGTAATTAATCCTATAATTATTGATAAACTTATCGACACACCAATAAGAATTATCCAGGGAAGCCAATCAATCCAAATAGGTATATTATCAACTATAACAATGATTTCTGCTTCCTCCTTGTTATTTTCTTTATCATAAGCTACAATTTTAATTTCATATTCCCCATCTAAAAATAATGAAGTATCCCAAATATAATCCAACATTCCATTTTCATAGTTAGCATTAACTAATGTATCATTAATGTATAATTTAATTTGTGTTAAATTATATCCATGCTTCTCATATATAGAAATATTAATTATTTGAACACCATTTACAACAATTTCATTTATTGGATTCATAAAATCAATTAAGACGCTATAACCGATAAATAAATCTTTTATAAACCATCCAAGTCCGGATGGATTTGTTTCATTATTCGAATCTAGTTCAAATTTAACCATAACAGTCTCACCATTGAAGCTAGAGATATCAATATAATAATAACCTTCACTATTGTTCAAATAGGTATATTTAATTAATTCATGCCAAGTTGCTCCGAAGTCAGTTGATATTGAAAGATTGCATTGATCATAATCATTTCCCTCATAAAATGTCGCGTTCTCATTTTCTAAAGTTATATTTTGAAAAAATTGAATATAATTCTTATTTTTTGTTCCTAAATTCAGCGGGTGAGTTATTAATTTTGCATTCCAGTTGTCTCCATATCCATTATCACTAGTTATTATATTCGTTTGGCCAATTCCGCAATATATTGAGGAATTCATATAATGCCAAGTATCATCTGCTGAAAGCCAAATTGTATATTCTCTCGGTTCTGGAAAGCCTGCTATATAAAACTCATCAAAAGAATGAACATTAAATTCGTACCCAAAATCCGAGGAGTAATTATAAGGTATTGGATTAGAAAATTCAATTAGTGGGTTCTCTTCAGTATTATACCATTCGGTTGAATTAATATTATTCCCATCATATACATGAAATCTAAATGTCAAATCGTCAAAGTCTTCAATACATAATCCCTTTTCAAATCGAATACCTGTGTCTTCTATTGAAATATTTGATGAGATGTTCCAATCTCCGTAAATGTTATTCATCGTATAGTTATTATCATTTATTTCAACATACACATAGGCTGGATAATTATTATCATTATCATATACATCGATTGAGAATGTATAGATATCATACTCATATTGGACTTCATCAATTCCAGGAGATACTAGCTCGGTAAATTGAGTTATTATTTGAGGATCATAATAATTGGAGTAATTTTCAATTGTTACATAATCTACCATAAATCCCTTATAATTCTGTAAATCTCTCTGTTCATTAAGATCAGAATAAAATCTAAAACGAACATAATTACCCAAGTATGATGATAAACCAATCTCTTCCATAAACCATTCTCGTTCCATATTTGTATAGATTCTGAGTGTCTGCCAATTCATAGAACAATTGATATTAATTTGTAGATATATGATATCTAATGCATTTATACTAACTCTAAGGCCAAATTTAGCTATTAGATCATAGCTCTCATCTGTTTCAGTTAGATCTATTATTGGACTTATTAACGAACTATTAATTCCATCTCCATTTAATTCTAAAGGTTGATATGAATAAGGAGTAAGTGGTGTGCTAGTATTACCATAATAAAAACAATACCAATCAGGATTAAAATCATTAGAAGGAAATAGCCTATTTCTATCATCAAAAGGCTGACCCATAAGATCGAAGTTTTCTTGTCCTAGTCTTTTCCATCCAGTACCTTCTACAGCCCAGTTATGAGTAATACTCGTAAAATTTTCGTAATATGGGATATTAATAGCATAAAAAGGCTTTACTTCAATAGTGAGATTACCCCCCAGAGGATATCGAGTTATATTGTATCCATCACTTGCCCAGAAGATAAAATGATAAAGTTTTATTTCTTTAAATTCAAAATTCGTAATTGAATACTCTACTCCATTTGTAAAATTAAAATCAAGAGGATCTTTATTCATAGTAAAGTTTTGATTTAATTCTTTAATTTCTAAGTATACAAATTGAGCTGGAAAGTTGGAAGTATCATTATCCGTATAATTAACATAGAAGTTATATCGATTTAAGGTATAATTACAATCAGGATTAGTGCTTTCAACAAAGCAGTTGCTTAAACTTGGAGAATAATTGTTTTCAACCTCGCTAATATTTAAAGTAAAATTAGACTTTCCACTCAGAGCCTTGATTACTAAAATGCATTTTGTTTCATTCATTCTGGGAGAAAAGTAAAGTAAATTTGTATAAAATGGTCTAGTTTCATAAGCACAAGAAAATAATATAGGTTCTCCAAATTTGTTAGTTTCATTAGAGTATAGATACATATCAATGGTGGCTGAAGATTGTTCTACCGTTAAATTAAATAAATACTGTTTTTTCGGTTCTAGTGTAATTTTTCTGGCATATACATGTTTTCCTAGAGGATTTATCTCTGATGATGTTAAATTGAAGGTAGATTTAATTATCCCGGTGCTTATATTTTTTGTCAATGCGTCGATTGCAGCCTCAACATTCAATCGTCCGTATCCTTCATGAATATCTTTACCACCGTAATTTGTATTAGGTGAATAGTTACTCTCTATTTCATCGGTTTCAGGATCTTCTTCTCTATCTAATTGAGTCTCGGTTGCAGTCATTAATAATGTTGCTTTAACAATTTTTGCTAATTCAGTAGTATTTAAGGAGTTCCAAGATGTCCAATTATTCCATTTCGCTTCAATTAATAATTGAATAGCTCCACTAACTACCGCTGCGGCAATAGAAGTGCCAAAGTAGGCAGATGTTTCATTTTCTAAATTCGTGCCAACAATAGATCTATGCCCTTTTATTTTACTCCCACCAGGAGCCACTAGATCAGGTTTTATTACCTCATTGGGTTGATCTTCATCTATTATTTTTCCTATACTACTATATGTTGTAATGTGATCTTGATCATTTATTGCTCCAACGACAATTGCCTTTTTATTGGAAGCTAATTTATTTAATGAATTTGGTTCTAAACCATTATTTCCTGCTGCAATAACAACAAGAGTTCCATTATCAATAATATTATTTATAACTTCATTTATTGTTGACACATCATCGCCTAAAGTTCCAACACTAAGGCACACCGCGGTTATATGAGATTTATTTTTATTTAAAATGACATCTTCCAACGCTGAAATTAAACTTGATACATTTCCAAAACCGGTTTGATTTACAATTTTAAAGTTAACAATTTTTGATGCATTTGCAATTCCTGTAAAATAGGTTTTATTTACAATATAATATTCGGGAAAAAAAGATAGTTCCAAGTCTAAGAAAAATTCTGGTTTTACATAATTCAATTTGTGATATTTTATAAAAATATCATATAAACCAATACCACTCAAAGAATTATTATGATAAATTTGATAAAATGTTTCATTTTTAATATTTTTAGATTTATTTACTAATGAGGTTTCGTTATGTAGCTCGATCCAAAATTCATCAATTCCCGCTACAATTTCTTTCCAACTCGAATTCACAAAAACCTGAGAATTTTCTTTTGATACATTAAAAGTAGCTAGTTTAAAAGTAAAGTTACTTCCAATCATATATTCATCAAACATATCCATATGAGAATAATTACCAGAAAAGGTCATATTGATTTTGTTTGTAGAATTATAGGGTTCAGTTCCTGTCCCTACAATGATAGATGATATTAATGTGCCATGTCCATTGTCATCATAAGGATTTGGCAATTCATGTATGAAATCTTTCCAACTTATGATATTTCCTGTGAGATTTATTGGATTAAACCCAGTTGGGAAAAAAGTATTATTTGAATCTATTCCCGAATCTAAAACTGCAGTTGAACAATTTGAATTCCCGGTGTATCCATTTAGACTCCAAGTACTATTCATTGCATTGGATTGAACAACTACATAATTCATTTGTACTTCAATTAATTCATTAGATTCAATATTTGCTTCTGGATAATAGCTTTCAAAATAAGTTAAATTTTCTGATGGAAAAATCCCGGAGAATCCAGAAATTGTTGAAAATGTCTTATTCCAAGGCCCATCCTTTATAATTCCCCCTAATTCTTCAAATTTATTTATGACAGTTTGATTAAATGATTCTTTATTAAAGGAAACAATGATATTTACTAAAGCTTCGCCATTTGATAATACCGGCATTTCAAAATTATTATTTTCTGTGTCATTTTGCTGTTCATTAATACTTGAGGTATAAAAGTTCGGATTGAATGCAGAAAGTAGGAAAAAAAGTATGAACAAGAAAGTTAATAAAATTTTTTTAATATTTCTCATTTTCTTGATTTCCCTCCGTAGAGTGTGCTCACTCTTTCTAATGAATCATTTAAAGTCTCTTTATGCCTTAAAATAGTCGTAAATTTAGTTGCATTTAAAATCTCATCTTCGTTTCTTTTTTTCTCAAGCATATTTGATCTATACCGTTTTTTCAGAAATCCGTAAGATCCGATAAAAAATAGAACAATTACACATGGAATGATTATGGAAAGTCTCTGCATATTTGGATCTAAAATAATTTTCATTTGAATAGAATTAGATTCAACGGGTCTCTTAATTAAATAATAATAATCAATGCAAGCAGCGGATAGATTATGTTCTCCTTGTCCTTTTCCTATTATTGTGTAAGAAAATGTGAATATTTCTCCTGGTTCAAGGACTTGAATGAAATGAACCAAAGTGCCCTCAGTTAAATAAAACTGCTGTTGAAAAAAACTATTCATATCATCTAATGTAACATTTTGTGCAGCAATATTCCCTATATTAATAACTTCAACCGTTACAAATATTTCTTTACCATAAATCACTTGTTCTTCATAAACATTCTTATGAATCTCAAAATCAATATAGCCTAAAACAATTGGTATAGATGTATTAATTCGTAAAGTGGAGCTTTCAGAGCCCAAAATAACATTTATCGCCGGATAATAATATCCTCTATAAGATGTCTTTTGGAAGATCATCGATATTACTTTAGTTTCTTTCCAAGATAAGTCAGTAATATCTAAAGTATCATTATCTAAACGTTTTAATCCTTCGAAATTGTCAGATATTTCAATTAAGATTTCAGGAATATCAAAATTAGCGGGTCCTTGATTCTCAATTTGTATAGATAAATTAATAAAGTCGTTTAATTTAGGGTGAGTATTATTTGTTGAATAATTGATTTTAATTATGTGCAAAAAAGGATAACGCTTCTCATAATCAATAGGAGCTGAAATATAAACATCGTTGGAATGGATAGTCAATGAAGATTGGCTTTCATTCATAATTTTTTGATTTTTAAAAACAACAGTACTGTTCAAAATATTTATTGAATTTGGAGAATAAAATGTAAAACTTAATTTAATTGTTTGACCTGGATTAATTTCTGTTATTTTTTGAGTTATTGTGCTATTCTTTACTTGAAAAGAATTTTTATTTTTAATTATCCCTGGTATAGGCATAGAAAAATAAACATTCTCAGCATTCATACTTCCAATATTTGTGAGTTCCACAAAATATGTATTTTCTTGACCAGGATATGATGCATAATTTTCCAAGGATGCAATTGCTAAAATTGAAGACATATTATATGTGCTAAGATATAAATTATTTGAAGTAGCAGAATAAGTAACTAGTCCCAATTCACTACTATAAGATACTTTTGCACATGGTACGAGGTAAGGAACAATTTCTCTAAATGAAAAATTAACGTAAATACTATCAATTGATAAATTAAAAGCATCATTGGATATAATTTTTAAATTAAAAAATAAGGTGTGATTATTTGATGCGGGATCAAATAATCCATTAATTTCATCATCGATAAATTCGAAAATATATGTGCTATTATCACTTGAAATCTCTGTAATTTCTTCCAGTTGTTCTGATGTAAAATTATAAAAATTAAAAGAAACATCTTCGGAAAAACCATCAGAAGTAGCATTCATATAAATTCTAACACTATTTAATATATTATTTGTTAGATCAATATAAGATTTGTTTTCAAATACGAAATCAATATCAACAACATGATGATCTACAATTTTTTCCTCCGAATCTATGATCCAATCAATTCTATCTTGAGTATGAGCATTATTTGGTTCAGTACCTAGATGGGTTGAGCCATAATTTATTGCAGGAAGTGGAATTTCCTCGTTTTCTATAAAATTATTAGTTGCGAATGGTGTATATGTATCTAAATCTTCAATTGATACGTTAGTAAGTGTGTAAGAAATTGATTCTCCTGGTTCCAGTTTCCAATTTTCTTCATTGAAAATACTATCAGAATTATTAAAAAAAGGAGCATAAATGTTATAGGGTGGATGATCTACTAAATATTCAACGAATTCTTCATTATATGGTAAAAGATTGGTTATATTAGGATAAAAAGTATCTGTTATTCCAATACTAGAAGAATCAAAGTGAAACAGTCTTGGATCTTCATCTAAATTTAGAAGTGTTATCAAACTTTCTTCAAAGTAATCTTCTATATCCTCCCTACTACCTGGTAAAAAAAAAAATGCATTGAGTAATTCTTCGTAATCTACAGGTAATTTAGTTGGTACACCCCATGCAGTAGTGTTTCCAACGTTTTCTGTAATAATATTTATTTGAAATGTACGATCAATCCCATAGGAAGCATTTTCAACAATTTTTGTAATTCTTAAATTCGGTTCTGAATTTGCAACAGAATAACTAACAATTATAGATTCAATTGGATTTAACAAACCTGTCAAGATATAAGGTAATCCATCAAATCCAATTATATCTAAGAAATTAATAATATCTGATTCATTTACTGGGTTAATCGGAAGCGTGTATAGTTTATTAACTCCTAAAATATTTACCCAGTTTGGAATAAATTCATAATTTTTTAATGAATTTATATCAAAATCTACATCCGTTAACCAAATTATTTCTTCGAGGTCTTCGATCAAATCATCCGAAAATTGAAAACTTTTAGGAGATGCGTCCATAATATCTGTGGAAAGAATATTAATCTCAATTTCACTCATGAAAGTTCCAGTAATGGCGATAAACATTTTCTCACTAGGATATAAAGTGGTTTCATTATATCCCATTGCTTTAAATAAATCAAAAGTATAATTGTTAGAACCAGTAATTTTTTCAATTCCTTCAGGGTTTCCTTCATATTGGATTTTCATTGTTACATATCGATTGTTTTCTTCCAACATTCCTCCACCGGTTCCTAAAATTGCATCAAAACCCTCCAAAAAAGTCTGATTAAGATCTTCAATACCTAGGAATTCTCCAAATCCCCCTAATAGACCTTCTAATCCTTCTGTAGTTTCATTAGATTCTTCTATATTCAATGTTTCTAAGAACGGCAAAGCATAATCAGAAATATTGTAATTAAATTGAGATGATGTGATATTAATACCTTCATTATAGATTTCCAACGAATTTAATAAAAGAATTGAGAAACTTAAGTGTTGTTTTTCTAAATATTCATTACTCAATAAGCGATCTAAATCAAGCGCTTTCCAGTAACCGTCCTTCGGAAGATTCGCATAAAGTCTATTTAATACAATTTCCCAATTGGGATAATACCCGATAAAGGGGAAAAAGTTTTTTTCAGAGGTATCAATTCTAAATAAATCTATTTCAAATACATTTTTAATAATTTTGAATGCCCTCTCTGCTCTTTTCTGTGCATCTTCATGTTCAATTTCTTCCTCATAAAATAAAAAACCAAAAAATGAATTATGGGATAGTGAAAGTTGAGAACTGAAAACATTTTCTCCTAAAATAGAAGGAAATATTTCGGATACTTTTCCATTTGAAGCAGATAGCATCATGGTGCAGAGATAAAAAGCTGGATCATTAAAATCCATGTTTGGAAAAATATTACTGTCATTAGTAAAGAGAGATTGTTGGATTATACTTTTAGCCCCTGCTACATATGCATTTATCTGTTCGGAATATAATTCGGAACCAGCAACATCTGATTTTTTTAAATCTTGAATATTATCATCGTTGAAATGATTATCTGCAATATTTTCATTATTATAATAACTATCAACTGTTCCAAAAAGAATAAAATTAGGTATATATAACATCAAAATAACCAATGCAAACCCTAATATTCGATTCTTTTTGTTATTAAACATCACTTTATTCCTTTACCTTCCTCTCATTTTATTTATATTAATTTTAGAATTTCATACCCCTGATTCTCTATAAATTTCGATAATATTTCCTGTTCGGACCTTTTTTAGCAAAATATGCATTCCAATTAAGGTAACAATTGAGCACAATCCGTAAACTAAAAATAATGAGTCAAATGGAAATGAACTATGAAAGGGTAGATCAGTAAATGTTGTCATATTTGATGTTAATAGCCATGCAGTGAGCCAACCGACGAGAACTCCAATAGCTCCAGAAGAAATCATTATAATAAATGCCTCAATTATGAACATTCGATTAACACTATTACCTTTTAATCCTAAGGTTCTTACTATTGCAATCTCTTTCTTTCTTTCTAAGATTGTAGAATATGAAGCAGAAAGCAATCCAAATAGACAGATTACAACCGTCGCCATTGTTATTAATTGGAAAAGCATATTAAGGTACCTAAAGGTCTGTTCTTGATTTCTTATAGATCGTTCTACATTTGTAATATAGAAATCATAATTTGATTCAAATTTGTTTTCGATTTCTACTTCAATTTGATCTATTTGGGGTAATTTTTTATCAGTAAGTTTAATAAATATTTTATCAATAAATGCAGGCTCAGGAATATCCATATATTCAATAAAATTTTCTTGAGCTATCAAAACACCTCCACGGTTTGCTGCTGACACTGAAGATTTAAATCTTGAAAAACCTGGCATAGTATTGGCGATTCCTGCAATGAAAAAAGGAACATATTCAATCTCATCTCCTCTTGTAAAAGTGATTCTAATTTCTTCTCCTAATCTAAAATCTAAGGATTGTACTATGGCTTCAGATATTATGCAATAGTTTTTATCTGTTTCAAACAATTTATCAAAACTAGAAATATCCCCTTGTGAAAATTTTACTTCCTCTATAAAGATAGTAGATTTGTAATGTTCATCAATTCCATATAAACTTATCGTATGTGATTGAAAACCAACATAATCAGCAATATCTGCATCAAATTCCTTACCAATTTCCACATAAACTTGCGATAATTGATTTGGACTTACGATTACTGAAGATGTTCGTTCAATTCCTTCTATTGTCATAAGTTCTTGTTGAAATTCCGTTGTAAGTGTGCTTATTGGATCAATCTCGCTAGAAATATGAATTCCATGAGCATTATTTGTCTCAGAAAATAAGCCAAAACCCCCGCCTCCAAACATACCCCCACCTCCACCTTCACTGCTAAAAGTAGTTGTTCTCACAACTAAACTTGCTCCGGTATTGATCTTTTGCATATCTGCAATTTGACCCTGTAAAGATCCTAATAAGGTAGATGTAAATATGACAAAAGAAAATGAAAAGGCGAACATTACAACAGTGTTACTGTTTCTCCTTTGAAATCTATTGACAAATATCTTAATAATATAATGGAGTTTTCTTGAAAGAGGTCTAAAAAGAATGATTACAATATTTAATATTACTGGCATTAACCCCAAGCCGGCTAATGTTAACCCTATTAAAAAAAGTAATAAAATTGCGATTAAAACTCCTGCTATAAGAGCAAAATCCATAGTAAGGAGTAATTGAGGTATAACTAAATATATAAACCCACCATTTGATGCTAATATAATACCTACTAATATTAATTTATAATTAACTGAAGATTTTTTTCTTAAATGATATAAAACATCCTCTCTCCGGTAAGGATTTATTGCCTCCACTATTTGTAATTTCATAACTTTAATTGCAGGAGCTATACTAACCATTAAGCTAACAATTATCCCCATTATATACGATATTAAAATGGAATTAATAGAATATGAAAAAACTAATCCACCAGATAAAAATGACCCAACTAAGTCAGAAAAAATTATGTTAACTATAATTAACATTAATTGAGTTCCAAAAATCGCTAATATAATACCTAAAGTTGTTCCAATAAGGCATAATATAAGTCCTTGTCCTAAAACAATAAATAGATTAAATACTTTATGTCCGCCTAAAGTTCGGAAAACGCCAAATTCCCTTATTCTTTCTTCCACAGAGGTTGATAAAATTCCATTAATTAATATGCCTGCTATAAGCATTGATATAATAGAGATAAAAACGAAAATTATAGAAAGAGCAACTGAAAGAAATTCACTAAATCCTAGATATTCAAGTTTCGGTAAATCTATATAATAATCAAAACCGACAAGATATTGGATATCTTCAGCTATTGTTTTTACATTTAAATATGAAGTCTCTACATCCCTAATATCATATATAATTTCTCCCTCTTCAAAAGTACAAATTAATTGGGAACATTGTCCCTCATAATCTTCTTCACCTAGCATTGCATAAACTGTTTCAAGGCTTAAAATTATAGTATTCCCCCGATAATTTGATGGAAATTTTATTTCAAAATTAAAAATACCGTCAAAAATTAAAGTGATATTTTTTTCTATCCAATCTGTTCCATTATCATAAAATATCGTGAAATTAACTGTGTCCCCTCCTATTAACCTTAAATTTTCATTAAATGTCTCATAAACCATGAAATGATAAAGCTCTAATCCTTCAATTATCATTGGTTCTTCATCTTTTTCAAAAGAACCAAATTTTATCTCATTTTCAAGTGTGAAATTAATTCCAATAATCCTTGCTCCACGTCTGACATTGATTGTTTCCATTGTAGAGAAATTTGCTGTCTCATTTACTTCTGAGTATAATTCAAATCTTGGAATACAGTTCTTGATTTTTGAAACATTTTTCAAGATGTTTTCGCTCATTTCAGCATACTTAAAATAGCTAGATCTATTTTCTGGTTCGGTGTCATAGTGACGCACTGAAATATTAATATCTTGATTCCCTGCATCTGTAGTAAGATAATCAATAAAAGATGTTGAGATACTATCAGATAAAAATAAAACTATAGTAAGTAAAGCTACAGAAATCATAACACCGAAAATACCTAAAAAAGTCCGAACTTTCTGACGGCGAAGGTCTCTAAAGCTATAAGATAAAATAGTCTTAATATTTGTCATAATTGTCCTATTCTTTCTTCTTCACTCAATTTTTTTTTAATATTCTTAATAATTGCTGTTTTTTAATTTAAGAATTAAATATAGCATTCGGTTAATTATAATGAAAAATTTAAATCATTCAAATAAAAGAATTTGACCTTGAACCTTTCCAGGCAATTTTCCATCATCTATCATTTCTTGGAGAATATCATTAAAATGTATTGGAATATTATCAAGAATTGGTTTCGGTATTGATTGCTTTATTACGGAAATATTATACTCAGTTTGCCCTTGATTTTGAAAAAGATATTTAAATATATGAGACTCACACTTAGATTTATTTGCTTCTGCTTCAGTTTGTCGTATCTTTTTCATCATTCTTGTTTCTTTCAGCCCATCCGCAATTCTTTCTTCTACAATCTTGCCATCAAGCATATGAAGTGTTGTTGTTCCAAATTCTGCTACTTTCGCATCATGTGTTACTGCAACAAATGTTGCACCCCTCTTATTTAAATCTCGTAATAAATTCATTACCATCTGACCCGTCTTACTATCCAAATCACCCGTAGGTTCATCAAGGACACATATTGCTGGATCATTTGCGAATGCCCGTGCAATTGCAACCCGCTGCTGTTCTCCACCCGATAACTCTGAAGGTGTATGATGTGCTCGTTCATCAAGGTCAACCATTGCAAGTAAATCCATAGCTCTCTTTTGCTTACCCCTACGGCTAAATTTACCTGCAAAATGAAGCGGGACCATAATATTTTCTAAAGCTGTCATTTGGGGTAACAAATTATAAAATTGAAACACATAACCAATCTTATCTCTTCTAATATCAGCTAACTGATTATCAGAAAGCATACTTATATTCTGGCCTTCTAAAAAGATCTTCCCCCGAGTTGGAGTATCTAATCCCCCTATAAGATTTAATAACGTTGTTTTTCCGCTTCCACTTGGACCCATAATGATTACAAAATCTTGATCTTTGACATTAAGATCTACCCCTCTCAAGGCTGCAACCGCTGTAGTACCAAGAAGATATGTTTTATGAACATTTTCTACTATTATTTTAAATTTGTCCACATATTCCTCTTTCAATATTTTATCTTCCGAACTCTCTTCTATATTTTTTCTTTCCTTATCAATTCCTTCTTTATTCATTTTAATCAAAATTTTTTAGGATATGCATAAAATATTTTATGTTTCTAATTTTTAGAACTTTAAGAATTCTATTTTTTTAGAACTTTAAATTTCTTAAGAATAATATAAAGATAACTTTATTAAATTATCTCTTTGCAAAATTCCATCAAACTAAACTTTAGAAACTTACATTTTCTTAAAGATCTTTTAATATTACTTAAATTAAGAAACTTAATAAGTAATTCTCTTTTAAAAAAAAGATTGATATTTACATTATTCTTAGTTTAATGAATTTCAGTGATTGTACTTTTCTTCAATTTATCTAGTTCATATCGAAGGTGAGTATTTTCATTTTGTAAATTAACAATCTCATTCATTAATTGTTGTGTAATCTTTAAAACTTGATCTTTAGAAAATATATCATCATCCTTCAATTTTATTACACGTTCTCCACGTATTTGCAAATTTTTATCAATATAAAGTGTAGTTAGTAAGTCCTTTAATTCTCCATGCAGAAAAACGTAAGTAAATGGATATTTTGTTCGATTATCAGCTAAATTTTTAGGAAGATCTACAGTATGTGTTTCCTTGCACACAGGACAGTTATACAATTTTTTCACATATTCATTATCTTCATTCATTGTCTATACAAACTTTGTCTTTTTAGATTAAAATAGTATATTAAATATTTATAGATGTGGTTTTTAAATATTTACAAAAATTTTTGCTTTTTTATTTAAAAAACAAGAATTTGTAATAAAAAAGAAAGCAATCTTTCTATTATTTAATATAAAATTTTTATTTTCAAGAAACTAATTATCACCCAGAACTAGATTTGTTTATAAAATTTTTAATATCATTTTATTAATTAAAATATTCATAAGAAAGAAATTCTGTGTATAAATACGTAAATTTATATTTGTGTGGTAAAAATGGAGAAAAATATCGTATATCTAGATCAAAATACTACTGAGGAAAATCGCGTGGAAGACCTTTTGAACCGCCTAACGATTGAAGAAAAAATTCTTTTAATTCGAGGACGTGATTTTTGGACCACCAACCCGATCGAACGGTTGAAGATACCTTCTTTTGGCATGACTGATGGTCCTCTTGGGGTCACATGGCATTCAAGTCATAGAGGGCATAGAACGAGATTCCCTGCCACAATCGGGCTTGCATCGACTTGGAACAAACAATTAGCTTATAAAATGGGGGAAGCGATTGGTAAAGAAGTGAAATTATCAGGCCGTCATCAAATTCTCGGACCGGGGGTTAATATCATTCGATCTCCATTATGTGGCAGAAATTTCGAATATTTAAGTGAAGATCCTGTGCTATCATCCGATATTGGTACTGAAGTGGTAAAAGGGATTCAATCTCAAAAAATAGCTTCTTGTGTAAAACATTATCTAACGAATAATTCAGAGACGAAAAGAATGAAAATAAGCACCGAAATCAGTGAACGGGCATTACAAGAAATTTATATAAAAAATTATAAAAGAATAATTGAAAAAGCCGATCCTTGGGGTATAATGGTTTGTTATAACAAAATTCATGGAATTCATGGAGCAGAAAATAAATATATTCTTCGGGATGTTTTAAGGGATCAACTCGGATTTACGGGTCATGTAGTCACAGATTGGGGTGCTGCACGACGTACATCTGGTGCAACAGGATGCATTAAAGCAGGACTTAATTTGGAAATGCCGGGCATGCTCTTAAGTAAAGTAATGACGCCTAAGAATGTTCAGAAGGCATTAGATGCAGGAGATATAAATGAAGACGATTTAAATTATATCGTGCGACCTTTGCTCCGGACTTTTATGCGTGTAGGATTATTTGAAAAGACAGAACAGCATTTTAAGAAAGTATTGGATATACCAGAGCATCAGAAAATTTCCCAACAGATCGCTGAAGAGGGAATGGTATTACTTAAAAATGATTCAAATTTATTGCCATTAAAAGCAGATAAAGTTAAGAAAATAGCAATTTTAGGTCCAAATGCAAAAAAAATATTTGGTAAACCATTGCAAGGTGGGAGCTCCGCAGTAGTTCCACCTAAATTCATATCACCATACGACGGGATAGCTAATTATGTTTCTGGAAAGTCTGAAATAATATCCAATCCAGAGGATGCTGATGTCGTGTTCTTGATTTTGGGTCTTAACCATGGAGGAAATATCTTAAGGCTATTTCTCACTAAAAGGGAGGGGGATACCGAAGGTAGAGACCGTACCCATTATGCTCTGCCCGATAAACAACAGAAATTAATACGCGAAACCTTGGCGAAAAACCCGAATACTGTAGTTATATTAATAGCTGGCAGTCCTATTGATTTGTCAGAATGGTTTGAGGATGTACCTGCAATTCTTAATGCGTGGTATCCAGGTATGATGGGTGGAGATGCACTCGCTCGAGTATTATTTGGAGAGATAAACCCATCCGGTAAATTACCGGTGACCTATCCCAAGAAACTCGAAGATCACCCGGCACATAAATCTAAAAAACGATTCCCCGGTGATTTAGAGGAACTGAAAATTTACTTCGATGAAGGCATCTACGTTGGATATCGGTACTTCGATAAACATCAAGTTGAACCCTTCTTCCCATTCGGATTTGGTCTATCGTACACAACTTTTGAAATGTCCAATATTCAATTAGACAAAACCAATCTCCAAGGACAGGGAATATTTACGGTTTCTGTGGATGTAAAGAACACAGGGGAAAAACTGGGAGCAGAAGTTGTCCAAGTCTATCTTAGTGATGATGAATGTTCAGTGGATCGCCCACCAAAAGAACTTCAAGGCTTTGAAAAAGTCTATTTAGAACCTGGAGAGAAAAAAACTGTTTCAATCAAATTAAATGAATCAGCATTTGAATTCTATTCGGAACAAGAGCATAAATTCAAAGCTGAGACTGGAACTTTTACGATTTGGGCTGGTTCGTCTTCACGGGATCTTCCTTTATCAATAAAAATAAATTATTCAGCATAAATTTTTTTCCAACTTTTTTTCTAAAAAAAGTCGCATCAAAATTAATTTAGTTTTTTCACTTAAGAATTAAAAAAAATTAAAATTATTGATTGTTAATTTCAATATCTCGGCGTTGCATTTCTAAAAGACGTTTATATTTACCGTTTAAAGCTAATAAACTTTCATGGTCCCCTTGTTCTACGATACCATGTTTATCAGAACCTAGAACTATTATCTGATCTGCATTCTTTATCGTTGATAAGCGATGTGCGATGATAATGGTGGTACGACCCTTGCGGGCTTTATTTAAAGCGTCTTGGATCAAAGTCTCGGTATATGGATCCACAGAAGAAGTTGCTTCGTCTAAAATCAAAATTTTAGGATCAGTAATTAGAGCTCGAGCAAAAGCTATTAATTGGCGTTGTCCTATAGAAATGTTAGACCCATTTTCTTTTATTCTTTTATCGTATTTCTTTTTTAAAGTTTCAACAAAATTGTGTAATCCTAAGAATTTAGAAACTTCAAACATCTTATTTTCGATTTCAGGGGTGGGATTATCAATGCCATAGAGTAAATTCTCTTTGATAGTTCCCGTAAAAAGATAGGCATCCTGAGGAACAAATCCTATTAATCCTCGTAAGTCCTTTTTGTTTACTTCCCGAATATCGATCCCATCAACTTTTATTTTTCCGATATTTACGTCGTAAAATCGAGCGAGAAGTTTTACTAACGTTGTTTTTCCTGCGCCAGTCTCACCAGCAATCGCCAGAGTAGCGCCAGGAGGTATCTTAAGATTTAAATCTTTTAATACGTAACCTTTAGATTGTTGGCGTTTAATTAATATCTTTTTTTCTTCTATAGCATCTTTCACTACTTTTGGAATCTTATTTGAGATCTCCGGAGGAATTGATATGCTTGCAAGTGTTTCGAGGATTGCTTGAGGAGACATCTGCATTGCGCCAACGCCCATTAGTCCTTGACTGTCTCCCCCCATTCCACCACTAGTTGGTTGTTTAAAACCTGATTTTGAGCGAAGCATTTTTTCTAAGTTTTTAACCATCATTTCGATCATTTTGGGAGGAATTATTTGCCCCATTGACGATTGATCTTTTGAAGGCATGCCTTTCTTTAGATCGCCATCTTTATTTTTAAAGGATGTGTCATATTCAGGATGTTTTTCTGCTAAATCTGTATTTGGAACGGCATAATGGTATTCGTCTAAAATTTCGTCAATTATCCTAGGGACCTCCTCGGGCTTAACTCCCATTAAGCTCATGAACAATTTCTGTCGAACATTTTGAGGCATGTCCATACTGTTTTTAAGCATGAAAGAGGAATATGGTTCCGGGAAAGTTTTCATCATTTCTATTGCTCTTTTAATCATTGGATTTTGCAACATGAGTTTTCGTGCGTCAGGTGCTTGAGATCCAGATGTAATTTCGGGTGATTGTTTTCCCTTATTATTATCTAAAATGTAGCCAAAACTAACGTTAATAAACTCAATACTTCCTTTAGGGTCGGAAAAATTTTCCGCACTTATTGGCTCAGGTATTTCTACGCTCTCTTCCAATACAGATAATATACGATCTGAAGCTGCCAAAGCGCTTCCTATAATCTGTTGCATCTGTAATAACATCATGAATGGGCGGAAAAATTGAGAAAGTAACGAAATAAAGGCAACTAGAACTCCAATCGAAACAGTTATACCAAAAACATTAATTTCTCCAATTGCGATAAAGCCTCCAAGTAATAGTATAAACACTGTAAGAACCGTAACTATTAAGGTAAATAGAGGGAAAATTGTCGCCATGATTCTTCTAATCTTAACCATTATCTTATAATTAGCTGTATTTACTTGATCAAATTCGGAGGATGCTCTTTTTTCTTGCCCATATGCTTTTACTATTTTTGCTCCTGCAATATTCTCTTGAATTGAAGTTGTAACTTGACCAATCGTTTCTCTAGCCTTCTTAAAAACACCTATTATTATTTTTTGAATAAAAAATGCCAAAACGAAAAATATCGGAATTATTATCAAGCTGATTAAGGCTAAATAGATGTTGAGCAAGAACATAATTAATATAGTAATACTAATGGATACAATATTGGTTATTATCTGTACAAATTGCCCTCCTATTAGTAAGTTTAGTTGAGTAACGTCGTTAGTTGTAATTGAGATTATATCTCCTGATGGACGTTGATCAAAATAATTAAGAGACATGTCTTGCAATTTAAAAAAGAGATCATTTCTTACTTCGTATGTAACTTCTTGCGATATTTTTCCCATACCATATTGAGAAATATAAGTTGTGATTGCCATGAAGACGAGTAGGCTTAAAAACACTACACTCATGATTATTACGTAATATGGATCCTTTGCTATAATCCCATTATCTATTAAAGTCGCAGAAACTAGCGGACTTATAGTTAAAATTATGGTCCCTAATAATAGAAGTATAGTATACAGCACAAATTTCCATTTAAGCGATTTTAGATATGAAAGCATCCATTTCCACAGAACCTTGCTAGGATGTTCTAAGTCTGGTTTACCTTCTCCAAACGAGGGACGGTGATGAAAACCTAAAGACGGCTGATTGATTTTTTTTTCTTCATTTCTCTCTTTTTTTTCTTCTGCATTACTCATGGAAGATCACCTTTATTACTAGTATTTTGTTTAAAATCTGGTAATGACTTTTGTTTGTAATATAATGTTTCATAAATTTGTCTATATAACACATTAGTTTTAATTAAATCATCGTGAATACCAAAACCTATTACCCTTCCTTTATCTAAAACTAATATCTTATCAGCATTACGAATAGTAGAAATTCGTTGAGTAATAATGAAAGTTGTAGTTCCCTTAGTGATTTTTTCTAATCCTTTTTGAATTTCAAATTCAGTCTCAACATCTACAGAACTGGTAGAATCGTCAAAAATTAGAATTTTTGGCTTTATAATTAACGCACGAGCAATAGAAAGACGTTGTTTTTGACCCCCTGACAGCCTTGTACCACGTTCACCTACTATAGTATCGTATTCTTTTGGTAAAGAAATGATAAAATCATGTAAATTGGCAATTTCAGCCGCTTCAATTATTTCTTCCATAGTTGCGTTTTCTTTGCCATACGAAATATTATCAGCAATGCTTTTATTGAACAAAAATGTTTCTTGAGAGACAATCCCAACATTTTTCCTTAAATCTTCTAGACGATACTTCCGGATATCTTCTTGATCAATTTTGATTACCCCATCACTTACTTCATAAAACCGAGGAATTAAATTAATAATTGTAGATTTTCCCGAACCTGTCGTTCCGAGGATTGCTAATTGTTTTCCAGAAGCAATATTAAATGACACATTTTTTAAAATCCTATGGTCAGAAGTGTAACCAAAAGAAACGTTTTCAAATTCTACATCACCTTTCATATGTTCAATCGTGGTAGCGTCTGGTAAATCTTTAACTTCTGGAGTTGATTCTAAAACATCTCTCACGCGAGTTAAAGCTGCATCGGCTTGAACGTACATCAACATAATTTGTCCCAACATAACTAAAGGGAATCCAAGAGTCGCGATAAATGATTGTAAAGTAATCAAGGTAGCTAACGTCATTACCCTTTCTATTACCCAAATTCCACCAACTAATAATGTGAATACGGTCATGAAGCCAATTATTATGAATATGCTTGGCATATAGAGTGAATTCAATTTTACTGAACGAACGCTAGCTTTATAAAACCGCTCATTGTTTTTAGAAAATTTTTGAAGTTCTTTACGTTGAGTATTAAACATCCTTACTACTTGAGCGCCTACTATATTTTCTCTAATTGTATTAGTTAATTCCCCAAAACTATTCCGAGTCTCTAAAAATATGGGTTTTAACTTTTTAGCAAGATAATACGATAATAAAAGAGAACTTACAATGGCTATTGACAATAACCAAGATAATTCTATGCTAAAAAAAATGAACCCGATAGTGACACCTCCTAATTGGAGAATCGAGCTAAGTCCTAAATTCAACCCCATACCAAAGATTTGTTCGCTTTCTTCCACATCACTTGTAGCTCGTGAAATTAATTGACCCGTCTCAGTTTTATTAAAATAAGAAAAAGACTGTCGAGAAATGGCGTTGTTGATATCCGTGCGAAGATAATAAACTGCTCTTGAGGAAACCTCAGCTCCTCTTACTCGCGCGGCTCTTTGCATTATAAAGGTTAGAAAACCAAACACAAGAATTAAGCTAAATGAGATAATTAGATCACTAGCATTAGAAAGCACTGAAAGATTCGGATCTAAACCACCAATCATTCTTCCTATTAACATTGGGACGATTACTAAAAACAACGTAGACATTAATAAATAGATTATTTCGAGAATGAAATCCTTCTTAGATTTCATCCAATATTTTAAAATCATTTTAAATGTATTCATACTACTTTTTGCTCCTCCTCTGAGTTTTTATCAAACGCTTTATTTTTTAATTGTGAGATTACTTCCTCAATTTTCTTATATTGTTCGTTTAATCGTTCTATTTTTTGCGAAAGTTTCAATTTATGAAACTCTAATAATTTTAATTTCTCCTCTTCGGATTTTTCTTCGAGTTTTTCGAAAAAGAAGTCAAATGGCCCATGTCTTGGAAAAAAATGTCCTGATAACTCCTTATCTGAGCCTATTGTTGCCGCCATTAGTGTTTCTATTGACTCATTAATTATTTGTTGCTTTTCAACCATTAATTTTAGCGTTTCTTCTCCTTTTTTTGTTACTTCGTAAATTTTCCTAGTTCTTCCTTCTTCTTGTTGCTCTATGTATTTAATTAAGCCATTTTTAGTCATTTCCTTAAGCACTGTATACATTGTAGATGCGGGAGGGGACCATATTCCGAGAGTTCGGCTAGTTATATCTTTGCTAATTTTATAACCGTATGAAGGGTTCTTCTCGAGAATTAACAATATAAGCGCGCTAATAAAGCCTTTTTTCATTGCTTTTTCAAAATTCTTTGTAATTTCTTCAACCATCGCGTCAAACCTTTTAAAAAATAGTTTATTAGAAAATATAAATTATATAATATCTCACTTATGGATATATATCGATTATTGATATATAAATTTTGTTATGAAATATTATAAATACTATAATAAAAAAATAGTTAAAAGTATGTTGCTATATTTAAAAAAAGAGTAATCTGTCTATTAATAAATATTTAACTTTCTTTTTCAAGAAACTAAGTTTTTATTCCCAGAAAATGTTTCCACTTTTAATATTTTCTATTCTAGTTCGGTGCTTAAGCGCAGAAACTGCTTGGACAGATTCTTTTATCGAATGAAAAACAGGTATATTAGCAAGTTCTAAAGACTCTATTATTAAAGAATACTTCGAAACATATGGTATAAAGCAAACCAATGGCTTATTTTTAGTTGATACTATATTAGCAATTCTTCTTCCGATTTGGAATGAAATATTGGGTGGATAAGGGAGCAATAATAATATAATACATTCAATTCTTTCAATCTCAGACAGATAACGGATAATATCTTCAATATCTTTATCGAGAACCGACCCAGTTAAATCAATTGGATTATTAAAAGAAGCAATTTTTTGAGCTACAGGATTCATTAATCCTTTTAAATCTTTTTTCTCTTGATCTGTAAACTCTACGGCGTTTAACCCGTATTTTCTCAGCATATCAGATGCTAAGACCCCATGTCCACCAGAAACCGATACTATCGCAACGTCTCCATACGTTATTACATTTTTACCAAAAGGGTTTTTTCGATGGGAAAGGACATCATAAACTTTTAAACACGTTAATAACTCTCTTTCTGAATTTGGTTGAATTATTTGATGTTGCCTTAACGCAGCTGAAATGATTTTAAAGTCTCCTGCCAAACTGGCAGTATGAGACTGAGTTGCAACTTTTCCCTCGCTCGTTTTACCTCCAAAAAAAGTAATAACGGTATCTTCTGATTCCTTTGCAAGCCTTAGAAATTCTCTTGCTTTATCTTCTTTAAATCCTTCTAAATAAAAAGCGATATTACTTGTTTCTTTATCAATTTTGCTAAAATATTCTAATAACATAACCTCATCAACAACTGCTCGATTGCCGATAGAAACTGCCGTAGAGACCCCTATGTTTCTCTCCTTAAATTTTACAAAGAATTGGTCAATTAAGAACCCTCCACTTTGACTTATTAACGCCACAGAACCCTTTGGAGGTCTTGTGATACGTTCTGTAGGTGAGAATATCGTATCAACTAATGGAGGTGCGTAAACCCCAATACAATTCGGTCCAAGAACGGCTATATCATTTTCAAAGGCTATTTTCTCCAATTTCTTTTGGCGTTTTATTCCTTCTCCTCCAATTTCTGCAAAACCGCCACCAATTATAACACTCGCAGGAATTCCTAGATCTACGCAGTCTTGTATATATCCTAACGTGTCATCCGGTCCGATTGCTATTACTAATATATCAGGAATTTCCGGTAATTTATCTAAACGGTCATATAATTTAATTCCCTCAATTTGTCCTCCACCAGGATAAATCCCGTACACTTCTACATCCATTTCGAATTCATTTTTTAGTAAAATAATTCGACCTGGACTAAGATAATTTCTCTTTGAAATTCCAACAACTGCCATTGATTTTGGTTTAAATAATTTCTCTAAATCCATTTTAACCAGAAAATTATTGTGGTCTTCATTAATTTATATTAGAGAATGATTAACTCATATTTATTTTTGTCTTAAGTTGGTTTAGAGAGAGAATTCAATAGTAAAAAGGGGTAAGGATTAAAAAAAAAAATAAAAAAAAAATTAAAGAAAGTTGATTAAAGTTATTGATTGAATTAATCGGGTTTTATGATTGAATTTAGGTAATTTGGGTAATTTTATTCCAGTTTTCGTTTCAAATTCATTTACAATATAATCTTGCATATCTTCAGGAACGATTGTATATGTAAAGTGGATTAATTGTCCTCATTGTAAGTTTAAAACTAAAACTAAGAATACTTTAAAAAATCATTTAGCACGAGAACTTCTATTAATAGAAAGTAGTGATTGGCAATTCTTAATAACCACTTGGTCTAATCGAGATTATGCAGAAAATAGAATTGCGTTACACTATGAAAATTTCAATAGACTCTATGATATTGCGGATAAATACACAAACGGAAAAAATATTGATGAAAGTGAATTGAATTTTCTCGGCATTATTGAATCTGTGGATGATATATTTGAAGCCTCAGATCTTGAACCATTTGCTAAAAAATAAAAATTTATATATAGCTTAATATAAATGGATATATCTTTTCTCCACTAAATCTATGACCTTTTTTTTGTACATGAATTAGCAAATTCTCGGTATGATTAGTTTCCTGATAAGCTTCTTTGATTATCGGGATAGAGATTTTAGTCCCTTTGTAGGGGAAGATCTTATCTTTTTTCCCTATCGTTATCGCTAAAGGGCGGGGAGCTAGAGATGCATACACATCATATAATTCAAGATATTTTCTTAAATCTGCACTATAATTACAACCACAATGATACATAGCTAGAATTGAATGATCCCAAGTACTAAAGTATCCAGAAGTAGCACATACTTTAATTCTATCATCAAAAACTGTAGCAAATAAAGAAAGAGTCCCCCCTCCTGAATGCCCTATTATTCCTAATCGGTTAGGATCCACATCATCATGATTTTCTAAGAAATTTATTAATGTTTGTACTTCAGTTATACGGAGTCCTAACATATCTAATCCTATGAACCGAAGCCAATTAGATCTTTGCCCTTCATCTTGGAGGAAAAATAAATATTTATTCTTAAAAGATTCTCGAACCCCACTTCCAATCCAATCAAAAGATAGAGTTATTAATCCTAACTTTGCTAATTCATATCCAAAATATTCTTTATTCTTAGATTTTTTCATTCCAACAGTATTATATATATTTTGCCCATGTCCATGTATGCAAATACAAGCAGGTACTTTATGTTCAATATTTTCAGGAATACACATTATTCCAGGTACTCTTAATCCTGGAATTGTCATTAAAGAAAATTGGATAAATTTTATTCCATTTGATGTTGTTTCACCAACCATTTTAAACTTTTGTTTATTAAAAGGCAGGGGTTCTAAAGTTGGGATCTTTTTTAAGATTAATTTTTTAACTTGTTGTTTCCATGTTTCAAAACTCATTTCTGGTGGTTTTAATTTATAGCTCAATTTGGGGGGGTGATCTCTTAACCATTTTGTGACAAAAGGTTGCAAAGAATAATTCAAGTTGTCGTCTTTTCGATTAATTTTTCCTATTTTTTTTTTTACTTTAGAAGATATTTTAAATGGAGACATAGTAACAAATTTAATTTCTTATATGTATAATCTTCTCTTTTTTGAGGGATCGATCTGCTGCAAAAGACATTAGATGACTTTGAAGAGACTCCCGGGCAGTGGTTAATGGTTTTTCCTCTCCTCGAATTACAGCTAGAAATCTTCTAATTAGAGGATAATCCTCATATTCATGTGGATTTTTTGTAAGTTTTATTTTATAATGAATTGATTTCCCTGTTAGATGGTCATAGAAATTATTAATTGATATAAGGCCACGATTTAACTTTAAGACTCTTATCTGGGTGATATTTTTCTTTTCTTGCAATGTTTCTTTTACATAATTCACCTTTTTCAATATAGTATTTGATCTTTTTTAAATCGCTGTAATCTGGGATTGATTCAGAAAAATTGGGCAACCAGGCTTTCTGATAATATAACATATTCATCATTAAAGCTTCTATTTTTTCTTTATCATCTATAAAATCACACATAGGGTCAGCTAGCAATGCTTTAATTAAATCATCAGGATTACCAGATAATGCAGCATCTACCACTAATTGCTGATTTTTCGCCTGAAGATTGACCCATTCCTTAATTGGATTAGCTAAATTACCTATCTTTACTTTATGAATCACCTTATTTTTGAAATAACAAGGTATTTCAATTACACAATTATTTGGTAAAGATGGGATTGTACCATTATTCAATACATTACAAACATGATGTCTTGAAATGTTCCTCTCTTTATCTTTAGCCATTAATAGTGCTTTTTCTATGCCTTCAGTTGGGCGTAAAAATAATTTAATAATCCAACTAAATCTTTTTGTTCTTAGAGCTTTGATTAATGAGTACATTAATTTTCTTTCTAATTGAACTCTATACACGCTTCTTAAATCAGTAATATTAAAAGGTTTATCCCAATGATTAAAATAATTATAATATTGTGGTAAAAATTCAGCCACATGCCTATCCTCTACATATGTTAGATACCCCGTCTGTTTTAGAAGATAAAAATTAAATGGTCTACCAAACTTTCCTGATTTATACATGTAGTTTGCCGTTTCTCGCAATATTGGATATAGATCTTCTCCACCATATTCAAATTTAGTTATCCAAGAAAAATGATTTAGACCACCATATAGAATTTGAAATTTCTTTTTAGTTGAGGTATTTATTTTACAATACTTCAAAACTTTTCCAAATTTTTTTGACTCTAAATAAAATAACTCATGACATAAGCCTACTGATTGAACATTCGGTGCTGTTTGATAAGTACTGAGCATTGTAGTGCCTTGTGGGTTAGTATAATTTAATACTAATGCATTAGGACATAATTCTTCAATATCTTTTAAAATTTCAACGATCACAGGTATTGTTCTAATACCTCGAAATATCCCTCCTGGGCCAACTGTATCTCCTGTGTTTTGGGGTATTCCAAACTTCAATGGAATATGAATATCAATCCATTCAGATTTTTGGATCCCTACAGATATAGAAATTAAAACATAATCTGCAGCAGGAAGTGCTATTCTTCTATCAACTGTAGAATGAATCTCTATCTCTTTTTTATGGAGTTGAACCATACGCCAAACTACTTCTCTCATCAATGATAGTGAATAATCATCAATATCTACTAACCATAACTCAATAGGATTAAAATCATTAGCGAAATCTAGTATGTTCATTGTGCATGGAATTGCAAAACGATACGACCCTGCTCCAATGTAAACAATTTTATACTTACTTTTACTCAATTTTATCATTTTTTAATTTGATTGTTTCTGGCACCCTTAAGAAAAATGGAATACCAATCCATAAAATAACCCCCGTTATAAAAAATACCCATAAAATACCAAAAGTATCTGCTAAATAACCTGCAATAAGGACACCTGGTGCTTTTGCAATCGCATTTCCTATGTTTATTATTCCCAAAAATCTTCCTCGTGATTCTTCAGGAAGTAAATCTAATGTCCATGCATCTGTTGCTAACCATAATCCAATATTAAAAGGCATCATTATCCCAAAGCCTAATAATAATAATTGGTAATTGGATCCCAAAAATGTTATAATAAAACAACCAATTGGAGAAATTATCAGACTAATTAAGGCAACTTTTTTTCTCCCTATTGTATCAACGTATTTTCCTAAAAAAAATATCCCTAATCCTATAGCAGTTCCAATAATTGGCAAAAATATTAAAATTTCTGTAAGACTTAGCGAAATTTCTTGGAGTAATATCAATAAGAATGGAGTAAAAGCATTTTGACTCATTATTAGAAATAACATTGCAACAAATAAGCGTAAAAAATCCTTATGTTGCATCATTTCTTTACGATTTAGTAATTTCCTAAGATCATGAAGCCAATTTCTTGGAGGTGTATTTACCTTAGGTTCTTTCACTAATAGAGTTACAAGAATCCCTACAATTACCAATAATAAAGCCCCTCCTCCAATAAAGATGGAATGGATTTCTTTAGAATAAGTTTCCGTCCCTTCAGGTAAAAGAATTATTGCAGGTATCCAAACTGTCATGGAACCCATATTTGTAGCTATGAACAAGATAGAATTAATTCTACCTCTTTTTTCTTTTGGAATTAAATCCCCAATTAAAGATTTATTTGTAACATGGAACATATTCGAAGTAATTGCTAAAAAAAATCCTCCAATAACTAATAATAATAAAAAATAGGTTGTTGAAATATAGAATATCATTAGCCCTGCCGTTGATACCATACCAATCAAGATTATAGGAATCCGCCGTCCAAGATTTGTGCGTAAATTATCAGAAATTGCTCCCCATGCTAAATAAAAAATCGTTCCAAATATTCCAGCTAATGCAACCATAGTAGAAACACCGAAATAACTCATATTTGCAATTACACGTCCGAAAGAAGAAAACCATTGTCCTTCGATTTCTGAATAAAGAGTTGTCCCAAAAGCTAAAAGACATAAAGCAATAATCCAAGATTTACGAATTTTTGACTTGCTCTTCTTTTTTGAAGTTTTATCTAAAGAATCAAATTCTAAATTATTTTTCATAAATTTATTTATAATTTTAGATGTTATAAAGATTGCTTTATAGAGATTAATTTTATACGATTGGTAATTGTAAAAATACTATTTAGTTTCAATTTGATGATTATTTACTTAAAATAAGATAATATTCAGAAATGTTTTGCCCATCGAGAAATTCCTATATCAAATCGATATGAATTTTCTTGAAAATTTTTTGATTTAATCGGATCATTCCAAATCAATTTTAGTATAATAAATTTTTCATTAGGAATTCTAAAGCTCAATTGTGCAATTTCTTTAACGCTATCAGGTTCAAGTGAGCATAAATGGTTACCTTCTTTGATTACAGTATTTTTTGGTGTCAATAATTTCCATTTAAGGTTAACATTATTTACTGTCTCCCAATAATCATTGCATACATAAATAGAAGATTGAAATATTTCACCATGTTTGTATACTTTTTTTGGCCAATCTACCATAGCATAAATCGATTCAAATGCATTCTTAATTACATAATACCCTTTTTTGGGTGTACGATAAAAATCAATTATAGACCAGGTAATAGAAGGGAAACAATCAATACCTAAAAATGTTATAAGCCCTGCAAGGGGTCTGTATTTAATTTGACGAAACATTTCAGTAGTGGCTTTTAAACATTCTGCTTGCCATTCTTGACTTGTTCTAATAAATTCTTCTAAGGATTCACATTGATCAGCTTTAATCCATTTTTTTTGGACTTTTTGTTGAAAACAGTGATTTTTCTCTAATAAAATCCACCAATCTTGAGGAGGTGGCCATGATACGGGATTAGGATAAAATTTTCTAAAATTCTCTAATATTGGGAAGGCTTGTGCACCATATTCTGTTACAAAACGAGCCTTATCTCTTAATTTTCCATTAAGACCCCACCATTTAATATGATATCTATAATCTTTCTTATGATTACCATTATACCAACCAGCATAATAATGAAAATCAGTATAAAATTTTTTAAATTCATATATTTTTTTCTTTAATTTAGGAGAGCGAAAAATTGTAAATGGTAATTCACAAATACCAGAGTACGGTATGACTATATTTTGCCCATTTTCAATTTCCTTTATTATTAGATACAATTCCGGATCGAGTTTTACACTATTAGAATTAAAAAATAATCCAAATGGATAGAGATCAAAATATTTTCCCATTATCCATAAAATAAATATCAATAAGCTAAATCCAAGAATAAAACTAACTAATCCAGAGAAAATTGGTAGAGAAAATGTGGAGTTTAAGAAATTAACAAATGAAATTCCTAACCAAAAAGAAAAAATAATTGATAAAATAAAGAGAATCGAAGAATATTTTACTATTTTCATATTAGGAGCGTAAAATGGTTCATTATGTGCGCACCATATAGCAATAGATGGATGTGATTGGTGTGTTTTTATAGCAATTTCTGCTTGTCTTTTAATTTCAAGAAAGACTTTTTTACTATAAACCCATTGTAACGGCAAATCTTGCCAAAGAATAAACCCTTCTTCATCGCATGCTTCATAAAACTCTGGACGAGAGAGATGTGCATGAACTCGTAAACAATTCATATTTGCATTTTTAAAGAGTTTTAAATCTTTTAAAAAATCATTTTTAGTAGCTGTGGCTAATCTTTGCCAAGGAGGATAATTTGTGCCTTTCATGAAGAAACTATGTTTATTGAATGTTATTTTCCATTTGCCTCCATATTTTCCACTTCGCTCCATATGAATTTCTTTAATCCCGGTAGTTAAATTATAAGAATCTAAAAGAACGTTATTAAATTCAATTTCATTAGAATAACATTGAATTTTTAATTCATAAAGATTCTGTTGTCCATAATCATGAGTCCACCATAAAACAGGATTATTTATCTCTAAGTTAAAATAATACTCATGTAATCCAGGTTTTAGAAGTACTGGAAATTCTTTTGAAATCAGTTCCCCCTTAAAATTTTTTGGGATATATTGGATTTTTATTAATGTTTTGATTTCATTAAGTGCTGTAATCAAAACATAAATATACTCGAATGCTAGATTGTTTGACTTTAGTTGAGTTTTTTTTCTTGCTGAATGAATATGAATTATGCTAGATTCTCCGATAATTATATCATTCCATATCCCTCCGGGATTAGAATTAGGATCTGAGGCATCCCAGTGCCCAAAAGTTCCTAAAATTTGTTTCTTACTACCTAAATCCCTTTCATTCCTACAAACTACTCTTAAAATTAATATATTTTTAGATTTCAAATAGGAATTAACTAAAAAGCTAAAGGGCTCGAAGTAACCCTCATGACTTCCTAAAAGATTTCCATTAAGATAAACATCCACATAATAAAAAACTCCTTTAAAGTAAAGATAAATTAATTTTGATTCTAATCTCGTATGGTCTCCTATCTCCTCCAACAGAAATTCTTTACGAGCCCATATAATTTCGGGATTTGCATTATAATAATGTGGAACTGCTAATTCCCAATGACATGGAATATTTACTTCATGCCAAGAAGAACTATCAAATTCAGGAGAGAAAAAATTTAATTTTTTTCCTTTATCATAAGGGTCAGCTTTTATTTTCCAGTTCCCATTTAACGATAAAATAAATTTCATTTTTTTGATCTTTTTTTTGGAATTAATTTTAAATCAAATTATTGCAAGTTTGTATTAATCCTTATGTTATAATCGCTATTTTTTCGAAATAAGGATAATTTCAGGTAATTTATATTACTTTTATATTTAATGTTAAAAATAAAAATAATTCATAATTCTAATTACAATTAATAACTAATTTTTTTATTTATACTTATTTTAATTAAAAAAAATCACACGTATTTAAAGAAAAAATCCAAACAGAAACTCCTTAAGAATCTGAAGCCTTGTATAAGACCCTTTATCACATTCTTCAAAGAGTGACTCATGATCATAAATAAATTTTTTGTATCTAATTGAGGATAAAAACGAAAGTTAAAAGAAAGAATATATAGTAATAATTAACTTTTAGACACTACATAATACAAATTAACTTAAAGGTTTAAATTTAAACGGTTAAAAATAATGGATGAGAGAATTGTTTTAATTGGAGCGGGAAGTGCATCATTTGGACCAGCAACATTAATCGATCTTTTTGCAAGTAAGGTTCTAACCGGTTCTACAATAGTTCTTCACGATATTAATAAAGATAAATTGGAAATGGTTTATGAAGTCGTTGCTCAAGATAATAAGACACTCGGAAATAAGTACAATATAGAACAAACAACTGATAGAGCAACGGCAATTAAAGATGCGGATTTCATAATTTGCTCGATTGAAAAGGGAGACAGGTTCGAATTGAGATGGCAAGATAATACAATCCCCAGAAAACACGGTTCAACGGAAATGATGGCCGAAAACGGTGGACCTGGAGGTTTCTTTCACTCAGCACGCCAAATTCCAGAGATAGTTAGAATTGCTAAGGATGTTAAAAAAACTTGTCCTGAAGCTTTTTTTATAAATTACTCTAATCCCATGTCTCGCATATGTTTAGCGCTCAAAAGAGCAATTCCTGACCTGAAATTCGTCGGTCTTTGTCATCAAATACACTTATTATTACCTCATTTACCAAGAATGTTAAATCGAAAATTTAAAGATTTACAATTAACTACTGGAGGATTAAACCATTTTGCCTTCCTACTTGGACTGAAGGATTTAACTAACGGTGAAGATCTCATGCAAGAATTTAATTCAAAATGCATGGAATACTTCAAGAACAAGTGGGACAGGTTTAATTTCGCAGATCTAACATTCGAGGTGTATAAAAGGTTTGGATACTTTCCTTATGTTGGTGACAACCATCTTTGCGAATATTTACAGATTGGTTCTAAATACACAAAGGTTCAGGATTTAATAGACTGGATTACAAGAATGGAGCAGGCAAATAAGGGAGGAAATGATAATCTTATTAGATATTACAGTAGACTTAAAAAAGGGAGATATCCTAAAAGAGGCATGTTTAGCAGAGATGGGTCTGGAGAGCGGGGAATACCAATTATTGAAGCAATAATAGAAGATAAAAATTCCCATGAAGTTGCAGTTAATATTCCAAATAATGGAATTATCAGCAATCTACCTCAGGATTTAGTAATAGAATGTTCTGCTATTGTAAATAAAGACGGTGTGCACGGTATAAAATTAGGTAATATTCCAAAAAATATTGCTTCTATACTCCGCATTGAAGCTTCAATTCAAGATGTTTGCGTTGAAGCAATTTTAAAAGAATCTAAGGATCTAGCAATTGCTTGCTTGGCAATGGATGTAAACTGTGGTAGTTTTGAAATGGCTGAAGCAATATATAACGAAATGACCGAGCTCCAGAAAAAATATTTGCCTAATTTCAAATAATTTTATGAAAGAGTTAGAAAACACAATTTTCATGGATTTTCCATTCAGCCGTTCTAAATATAATCTTGTAATCGGGTTAGTACAAAGCCTCTCTTCTGGTAATAAATTTATTATGCAAAGGATTCCTTAAATTTAAATCTAAAATTAAATATTAATTTAAAGAGTAAGTCTTCTTAAATAATTTGGGTGATTGATTTGGTAAATGTTAATGTTTTTCCTACAAAACTTGAAGCGAGTAATGCGGCAGCAGACAGAGCAGCAAAAATTTTTCAATCAACCCTCGATATTAAATCGACCGTATGTTTTGTTGCAGCAACGGGAGCATCTCAATTTGACTTTCTTGAATCACTTTGTAAACACGACGAAATAGATTGGAAAAGAACGGAAATGTTTCATTTAGACGAATACATAGGACTTTCAGCTACACATCAAGCCAGTTTTCGCTACTATTTAAATAAGCGTCTTATTGAAAAAATTCATCCTGGTAAAATTAATTTTATTAAAGGAGATGCGATTAATACTGCTTTAGAATGTAAAAGAATAAGCGAAATCATTTCAAAAAAGATAATTGATATAGTGTTCATCGGTATTGGAGAAAATGGGCACCTAGCTTTTAATGATCCTCCTGCGGATTTTGAAACTAAAGCCCCTTACTTAATAGTAGAGTTAGACGAACAATGTCGAAAACAACAAGTAGGTGAAGGATGGTTCAATTCAATTGAAGAAGTTCCAGAAAAAGCATTTTCTATGTCTATAAATCAGATTTTAAAAGCGAAAAATATAATTTGTACTTGCCCAGAAAAGAGAAAGGCTAAGGCAGTTCGTGAATGCTTATTAGAGAGCTCATCCATAACTCCAATCCATCCAGCTTCAATTTTGAAGGTACATAATAATGTATATTGTTATTTAGATAAGGATTCTGCATCGCTTTTATAAAAAAAAATTTCTTTAAGCTCAATCATTTTTCTTCTATTACATTTTTTGATAGAGTTTCTCTCACGGTCATGAAAAATGGGATGGAACCTATCAAGAAAATGGGAACAACAACAAAAATCCATTGAATTCCAAAAGCATCAGCAACTAACCCTCCAATTATAGCCCCGGGAATTTGAGAAATCGTGTCCATTATATTCTGAATCCCAGTATACTTACCTCTTTCATGTTCAGGAAGGAGATCTTGCCGCCATGTAATAAGTGGAACAGCAAGCCCCATTAATGCAATTAATATTAAAGTGAATGCAATTACATAAATAATAAAAGTAATAATAGTATCTGGCGAGAAAAAAGGAATTATAAAAAACCCGATTGAAGATATCAAAATGAGGGGGGCTAAAAACTTTTTCCTGCCATACTTATCTACGATTTTTCCAAGAACATACATTATTATGATAGATACTGGGAGAGAGATTCCAAATAGTAAAATGAGACCTAATGTAGTGAGTGATAGACTAAAGAAGTAATTCCATATAAAAGGTAAAATAACTCTTATCCCAATATTGAAGACAGTTAGGGCAACAATAATTCTAAAGAAATGTTTATGTTTTTTTAATTCTTTATATTGAAAAGTATCTTTTAAATCAACCAAAAATTTCTTTCTAGGGGGCAATTCTGCAACAGGTTTCTCTCTTATTAATAAAAAACCTAAAATGGAGACAATAATTATTGCTAATGCTCCAAATGCTAACGAAAGAATATATCCTTCTTGGGTTATGATCGTGCCTTCAACACTTTGCGTTGAATAAAATTCATTCACGTATAAAACTAATGCAGTAGGTAGCATTGAACCAACCAAAGAAAAAATTTGAACTATTCCATTTGCCCTACCTCTGCGCTCCATACCAACTAAATCAGGAATTAATACATAACTACCCGCATAAAAAGCATTTGAAACAACTCCTATTATGATTGCGTCTAAGAGAAAGCACCACAAAAAATTGGGCGAAAACGCGTAAAAGTACATGGCAATTCCAGCAAGAATTCCAAATAGTAAATAAGGCCTTCTCCGACCGTATTTTGTACGAGTATTATCGCTCAAAATTCCAAATATTATACAAAATATAAGTCCCATTATAGCGCTTACGCTCACCATTATCGAAATATAGATATATTCTAAATTAAGAATATGTTCAATATAAGTATTAAAAAGAGAAAATTCGTAAAACCCAAAGATAGAGGAGCCCGCAAATATTATACCAATTATTACGATTTGAAAAGTAGGTGATTTACTCTTTAATTCTAACTCGTTAATTCTTTCATTTTTTTCCATAAGATTATTTTGCCTAAATCTTATTTAAAATTTATTTTAAAAAGAAAAAAAGAATGATTTAATTTTTTATTTAAATATTATAGCAAATCAATTTCAGCGGGTTCTATATCACTTAATCAGATGATTTTTTAAATAGATATGACCAAGGTATCGCGATTATGTTTCCAACAATATAGGTCCAAAATAATGACACCGTTAATATTCCCCATACTGGAAATTGTCCTATAATCAAAAGGGGTAGCCAAACAGCAAGGTACCAGATCGATTTGTAAACAACTTGAAATAAGAGAAGTGGTAGAAATTTAAGCGGATCGCGTATACCTAAAAAGCATAGAAGCCCTAAAGCTGTCCAAACGCTTCCAACAATTCCATAAATGGATGGTTCTATACTAGGAGCTCCTAATAAAGTGTTTAACAGATCTGGAGCGATAAGTATCATCAATCCAAAACCAGCTACTGAAATACCAGCATATGCATACATAAACTTTAAAAAACCCCACCGGACATTAATATCTTCAGACATTAAATTTCACATTTTTTTTTTAAAAAAATTATTTTAATTTTAAATGTATATTTCTCTACTTTGACTTATTTAAATGTTTACCTTTAAGTAAAAAATTAGAATCAAAGAAGAACCTAGCTAAAAAAGAATTTAATGATTTTTAGATTATATTTTATTGAGTTAAAAATGCTCTGTAAAGACTGTGGAATTTGCTGCTTTAAAACTGAAATGTTAATAACCGATGATGATATTGAAATAATTCTTACTAATTACAATGCCCCTTTAAAAGTCGATGATTTTACATTTAAAAATGAAGATGGGTACTGGCAATTAAAAAATGTGAATAAACATTGCTACTTTTTTGATGAAAAAACCAAATTATGTAGCATATATAAATTTAGACCTGAAGGATGTCGGTATTATCCTCTAATTTATCTTACAGATCTTAAAATGTGCTCTCTTGATACAGACTGTCCGAGACGAGATAAATTTTATCTGGATTGGAGAGAACGTAGAGTAGCAACACAAAATTTGGTGCAATATTTAAAAAATTACAATTTTATTGAATGAATGGAAAATGTAATAAAAAACATGAGTTTAATGAATTTTTTTTAATTCTTATATTATTTTTTTCTTTAAATTCATGGGGATCCAGATTTTTTTTAACACCAAAACTGTTTGGAATATTTAGAAATCTAATATGAGAATAAATTATACTTTTTTCATAATTATCTTCTGTATTCTAATGGTTTCATTTACTTTTTAATAGATTAATGATATATGAAGATATGGGTGATTCTTTTTATTTATTAGGAGTTTTATTAGCAATACTAACAGGAGTAGTAAATAATTTTGGCACTGTATTGCAAAAGAAAGTTGTAAATGATCTCCGAGAAGATTCAAAATTTATGAGGAGTTTGATTAAGAGACCATTATGGCTACTAGGATTAGTTATGGGGCTAGGTCTCGGTACATCTTTTTTTCTAACAGCTCAAATATTTATTGGACCAGCACTCATCCCAGGTCTCATGGCTTCAGGTTTAATTGTTCTAGCTCTGGGTTCAATTAAAATTTTAGGGGAGAAATTAAAGAGAGAAGAAATAATAGGAATTATATTGATGATTCTAGCTATATTTTTATTGGGCATGAGCGAATTATCAATCAATATCGCTGAAACAAATTTATTAGAAGTAGGTTTTCTTATTAGAACAATAATTTTCACCATCCTTTTAACTATATTTGCTGCATTTTGCGGAATTTTTCAAAAAAAAAAAGAAAAATATAGAGGAATATTATTAGCAATTTTTTCAGGTTTTATGTTCGCACTTTCAAATTTTTGGATAAGCCCATTAATGGGTGTTATTTCTCATATTTTTGGAGGCATGTATAACTTAGGTGAACTTATACTATTTATTTCCTCATCGATAATTTTAGTTTTAACTAATATGATTGGTATAATGACAATTCAACAGTCTTTTAGAGTTGATCAAGCGAGTAATATGATTCCTATTCAACAAGTGCCGATACAAACAACATCGATAATAGTATATTTTTTAGTATTTTTATTAGCTGCTCCTAATGTCTTTTCTATTTTTTATTTAATTGTTGGTGTCATTTTAATTATTTTTAGTTCATTTTTATTAGGAAGAAAACAAGCTCAATTAGAAGAAATCAAATAAAATTATTAAAAGGTTAAGATAATTGGTAATTAGAATTGAATTGTCTTAGAGTTAAAAAAAAAATTTTTATCTGAATGAAATATGGCAAAAATAATTTTCTTTCAAGCACATCCAGATGATTTGGAGCATAAATGCGGGCATATAATGCATTATCTTGCCACAAAAAGTAATAATAAGTATATTATTAAAATTGCTTCAATGACTAAAGGTGAATTTGGTCTTCCAGGTGTTCAGTATGATAAGTTTAAAGGCGATTTCCTTGCAAAAGTCAGAATGCGCGAACTATTTAATGCTGAAAGTATTCATGGTATCCCTCCTGAAAATATCGAATTTTTTGGTTATATAGATGGTTTTGTAAAATTCAATAAAGAATTTATTAAAAAAATTATTGTTTATCTCACACGAGAAAAGCCAGATATAATATTTGCCCCAGAAGCGCTTTACACTTGGTATTATCATATGGATCATGTCAATACTGGTAGAGCAATATTTTACATAATTCACAATAAATTAATTGATTTTACTCCTATTCTATATTTCTATACTTCCTTAAGCCCGAATTTTTTCTTTGGGTTTAAAAAAGAAGATCTTCCATTAACATATCAATTACTTGCATGTCATAAAACGCAAAATTGGTTACTTAATTATACAACAATTCCTTATAAATTTACGAGTAGATTCGCTGGAAGAAAAATCAGAGGTTGGAAGTACGCAGAACCTTTTCGACGTGTTTATTTTAATAAAATCAATTTACAAAAGAATAAACCATCGTTGATAGTGCGAATTTTTACTCATTTTTTTTCCAAACTACCATGGTTCAAGGCAAAATATCCTCAAGACATATTATTAGAACTTAAAAAGAAAAAAGGCAGAAAATAATGTTATAAAATAAAGAAAAATTTAAGAAAAAATCAAATCATATTATATATAGGTATAAAAAATGAGAGTAAAGGGTAAAATTGTTGTATTGACCGGAGCAGCTTCTGGAATTGGAAGATCTACCGCAATTTTGTTTGCTAAAGAAGGTGCAATACAAGTTCTTTCGGATATAAATGAAGAAGGTTTAAAAAAAACATATGAAATGATAGAAGAAGGTAAAGATAGAACCACTATAATGAAAGTAGATGTGAAAAATCCTGAAGAAGTTAAGAACATGATTGATATAACAATAGAAAAACATAGAAGAATAGATGTTTTAATTGTTAATGCAGGTGTAGTACGAGTGGGACCCGTTGAGACTTTTCCTGATGAAGATTATGATCTATTAATTGATGTTAATCTAAAGGGAACACATTATACATGTAAATACGCAGTTCCTTATTTTAAAAAACAAAATTCGGGTTCAATAATCACACTAGCTTCTGTTGCGGCTCATATTGGACAAGTTGCACACGCAAATTATTGCTCCACAAAAGCAGGTGTGTTGGGTTATACTAGAGCTTTAGCTTTGGATTTAGCTCCCTATAATGTTCGAGTTAACAGTGTTTCACCAGGAGCAACCGATACACCTATGTTACAAAGTGATGTAGCGAAACAAGCTAGAGATAGAGGTGTTACATACGAAGAAATTAAAAAAGAATTTGAACAGGAGGGTGTCATGGGACGGTGGGCAACCCCAGAAGAAATAGCTTCAGGTATTCTTTTTTTGGCAACTGAAGAATCTTCCTATATGACAGGGGCTGATATACGCTTAGATGGCGGGTGGACAACTCAGTAAAAATTTTTTATTAAAAATTATGAAACACGGTCTTATCGGATCTTACATCTGAAAAACTTTATTTTTAGAACAAAACTAATTAAATTAAAATGGCATTAAAAATTAAAAAAGAATGGTTTATTGACGAAAAAGGTCGAATAGTATTATTGAGAGGAGTAAATTTAGGAGGGAGTTCAAAAGTTCCTGTGACTCCTAATGGAGCAACTCATATCAAAACAGATTTTAGTGATTATAGGGATGTTTCTTTTGTAGGTCATCCTTTTCCAATAAAGGAAGCAGATGAACATTATAAACGATTAAAACATTGGGGTTTCAATTGCTTGAGATTTCTAGTAACTTGGGAAGCAATCGAACACCAAGGGCCTAAGCAATACGATAAAGAATATTTAGATTATGTTGAAGAGTTATTAAAAATTGCTGAGAGCTATGGGTTTTATACATACATTGATCCACACCAAGATGTTTGGAGCAGAATGACGGGTGGAGATGGAGCCCCTGGCTGGACTTTTGAAAAGGTCGGTTTAGATTATACGAAGTTTGACGCTTCTGAGGCTGCTTTTATAATGCAATATCGATATAATCCTGAAGATCCGAAAAAATACCCTCCAATGTATTGGGTTGGGAATACTTATAGATTTGCAAACGGATCGATGTGGACACTTTTCTTTGGTGGAAACGATTTTGCGCCATCGTTAAAAATTGAAGGTGTAAATGTTCAAAATTACTTGCAAAATCACTTTTTTGATGCAATCAAACAAGTAGCGTTAAGAGTAAAAGATAATCCCTATGTAATTGGATTTGAAACGTTAAATGAACCTAATGAAGGATGGATAGGGAAATATCTTGATGGAAGCGAATGGAAGGGCATTTCTGAAGTATTAGGATATGCATTTACCCCCATAGATGCAATGCTTACTGGAGTAGGATATCCTAGAACAGTTGGTTATAGAGAAGTTAAAAGATTTGGCGTTAAAGAAACCAGAAGAGAAGAATTAAATAGAGACAAAAATTCATGTTGGTTGGAAGGGTTAGAGGATATTTGGAAAAAAGAGGGTGTTTGGGATTTAGACGATAATGGCAATCCAATTGTTTTAAATAACGATTACTTTGTAATTAAGAACGGGAAAAAGATCGATTTCTGTCGCGACTATTTATCTCCTTTTATAAAGAGATATACTGAAGCTGTCCGAAGTGTTATCACTAATGCAATAATTTTTTTTGAGTATTCATCAGAAAGTATGATGAAAGGGGAATCTTTACATTTAGATTTACCGAATAATATTGTGAATGCTGCACATTGGTATGATGTGGCTACGATAGGTACAAAACGAGCAATGATCAAGGCAAATTTCAATATTATCACGGGAAAACCAGTCGTTGGAAAAAAAAATGTCCAAAATATGTTTAATTCACAACTTGAAAACATTAAAAGTTTCTCTAAATCGATACATGGAGGAATTCCAACTTTAATAGGAGAATTTGGGCTAACTTATGATATCAATAAAAAAGAAGCGTATGAAATATTTAAAACCGAGCCAAATCAAGCTTGGAAAACTCATATAAAAGCACTTAATTTGTATTACAACGCTTTGGATATTAACCTCTTAAGTTCTACTCAATGGAATTATACTGCTGATAATAATAACGTGTGGGGAGACTTATGGAACTTGGAGGATTTATCAATCTTTAGCAAGGATCAACAGATCGATCCAGCTGATATAAATAGCGGAGGAAGGGCAATTAATGGTTTCTGTCGTCCACATTTCATTCGTTGTGCTGGCATTCCATTAAAAATGGAGTTTAACATTAAGGATGGAACATTTAATTTTGAATTTGATGGAAAAACTTCAATTCAGGCGCCAACAATTATTTATATTCCAAAAATTCATTATCCGAATGGCTATGAAATAAATGTTTCTGAAGGAGAAATTAAGAAAGAAGAAGAAAAACAATTAGTTTTGGTAAAAATAAAAGAGGATGGAGTTCATACCGTAAATATTACAAGAATTTACTAAATATTTTTTTCCTTATTATTGTTATTATTATTTTAACTAGTTAATTTGGATTAATTTATAATAAAAAAAAAAGTGAAAAAATAAAATAATTATTCCCATTTCAAATTTCCATAATTTTTTTGCATTACCTCTTCTAAACCATCTAAAATGCTTTTTGTACCCATGGTTTTATAAGTTTTCATTAATTCATCCATCGTTGTGATAGTCCCTTTTTTAGCAGAAAGATAAGAAAGAAGTACTACAGCAACACCTTGTTTTGCTTGTTCGGGAGTAAATTCTGGCTCCTTATCTTCTAGAATGCATTCGGCAAAATAAGCATCTTCATGTCCCATGGATATTTTATAATATTTTGGAAATGAACCGTGTTCAATTAAGGGGCTATAAAACTCTCCCTTTTTTTCTGCATCTGGATGTGAAGAAAGAATTTGAACGGGTTTTTCCCAGGAATGATCTTCAAGAATAGTACCTTTGGTTCCATGCAACTCCGTTCTATTGGTGGGAGGATGAACTGTATTAGAAGAAATATCAACAGTTATTATAGCTCCAATTTTATATCGTAAGAGAACAATTGCAGTATCTTCTCCTTTATTAGGGGGAGAATTCATAGTTTTTCCCAGCCAGCATTGTGCAGAATCGACCTCGCCGAGAAACCAATTTAACATGGTAAATTTATGAACTCCTTGATCAGCAACAACCCCACCACCTCCCCTATCATAAGTAAATGACCAAGAATCTGGATTGAGAAATTGATCATGGCTAACATAGGCACCCTCATAAGTTCGACCAAGAAAAACATCTCCAATAAAACCGCAATCTATAGCATCCTTTATAAATTGATGGGCAGGAAGAAAGCGATGATTTTCTGCAATCATGAATTTCACGTTTGCTTTTTTAGTTGCTGCTATCATTTCATCGCATTCTTCAAGCGTGGTTGCCATCGGTTTTTCGCAAATAACGTGTTTCCCTGATTCAGCTGCAGCAACAACCATATCTTTATGAAGATAATGAGGGACCATGATGAGTACAGCATCAATATCGCTCTTAAAAAAATTATCTAAATTTAAATAAGTCTCTAGTTTAGAATATTTGGCAACACGGTTTAGTTTTTTCTCGTCGATATCATATGCAGAAACGAACTTTATTTTCGGATTATTTTTGGAGCCAAGCTTATGAAAACGCCATACTGCCCCCGTCCCAATTATACCAAATTTAACACAATCCATAAAATCATACCTCTAACATTTAATAATTTCGTGAATGAATTTCTTATGTTTTTGCACGAATATTAGAAATAAATAAATATTATTCTCATTTTTTATTCGACTTTATTTTACAAAAATGTTTTTATCTAAACTTGAAAGCCTTTCACAACCAGATTTGGTAATCCTATAGCAATCTTCTACCCCAATCAAACCCTGATTTTTGAAATTTTGCCAAATTTCAATATCAAGAACCATATTCTCTTCAAACGGAATATCAAGGGTCTTCATTGGACTGAACAAATGAGTTTCCTCACATTCTAATCCAATGCTATGACCTGTAATGAAACACCTTCCTCGCCTTGCAAGAGATTTATGATAATTTTTAGCATTATTGTATAATTCTTTCATGTTTAAACCAGGTTTAATGTTCTCTACGCAATATTCTTGTACCTTAATTATTCGATCCATAACTTCTTCAGCACCATCAGGTATTTCTCCTATCACGAGTTCCCTACTAACATCTGATACATATCCTTTCCAAATGGTTCCAATATCAAATCTATTAAGATCTCCGGATTTCAGGGTGGTTCCTATTCCTGGTGCTTCGGGATCAGAGGGTCCCAAGTTCATTGTAAGGTGATCCCATCCTTCTGCACCCTCATCAATTATAGTTCTTCTAGCGATTTGTAATAATTCATTATCGGTTATTCCTTCATGAGCCGCATCAATCATGGCTTTTATTGCCTTTTCAGAAATTTCCGTAGACTTTCTTATGCGTTTCACTTCCTCTTCTGATTTAATTAACCGCATGTCCAAAAAAGCTTGATCACCATTAACAAAGGTCGCATTCGGAAATTTATTTCTTAAATATTCAGATTGATAAGAGGGCATTAGAGATTCATATCCGATATTTTTTTCTGATAACCCCCATTTTTCAATTCTATCTGATACTTCTACCATTGCTGCTTTAGGAGACCCAATTCCACTTACATCCTTAACCCAAGAAAATTTATTTACACTTCTGTATGTAATCCAAGTTATTAAACTTTCCTCTCCATCCCTCCGTACTAAAGATAAACTTGGATATTGATTATATAAGACATATAAAATAGGATTGGGAGCCACATGTAACGTTGGTAAGCCAGTTGTATAAAATACATTTACCGGAATAGAAGCAACCAACACATCAATATCATGTTTTTCCAAAATATTGCGCGCTTTTTCTTTACTAAAACCAATTGGTTCCATTTTATATCAAATCGTTAATTATTAATTTAGTTGTAATTTTCAAAATCCTTTTCAATTAAAGAAAAAAAATAAATAGAAGCTTAAAATTTCTAATCTATATCCATAAATATCTCTAATTTTTGTAGACTTCCCATATCTCCTTTGGTTTTAAGTTCTCCCTCCATAAATGCTTCCATTGGATCTTCTTCACCAGTGGCAATACCAATAAAGACATCTGAATTAACTTCTAAACCCATTTCCGCATTTTCGTCAAAACCATCCTCTATTCTTGCTTTTTTATTCTCAAAAATCATTTTTAGTTTATAACCAATATCAGGAAATTCGAATTGCATTGTTTTATTAAATCCCTCAAATTCATCTGCAATTTCTGGATCGTCTAACATTTTGACCCATCTATTTAGAGCATCTTTAATTTCTTCGGCAGTAGCCATTAAATACACCTTTCAATTATGTTTTTAATTACATTTTTATCTTTTTTTATTAAAGCTTTTATTTTTAATTAAGAAATGTTTTGTTTTTGTAATTTATATAATTTTTTATATATCTTTTGTTGATTTAGCAATTTTCGAACGATATTTTCAAATTTTCTTTCATCTATTAGATTTTCCCCTATTATTTTATTGCTTCTAATTGCGCTTGCCTTTTTGATAGTAAAAACGAACTTATTATGATAATAATCACACCGACACTCATGTAGATAGTAGAAAGGAAGCTAGGAGGTGCTAACATGAATACTATAAAGTAAAATAATACTGGCGTCACTTGTATGGGAACTTGTTGAATAGGAATCATGTTTGATGCCTGAGCAACTTGAAAAGCTTGCGTAATTTTCATGATTCCAATAATACTACCTACAATTAAAATTGCTGCACTACAAAGAAATAAAATAAGTTCTCCTAAACTAGAAGTACCTCCGAAGACATGAGCAATGACGCCCATCAATGGTGCAATCCAGAAGTTCGTGAGTGAAAATTGGAATCCTGAAGAAATAGCTAATAAAATCCCTTTAAACTTTTTACTTTTTCTTTGAAGAATTTCACATAAACCAGATCCTATAAATAAAACTACTGTAAAAATAGCCATTCTAAAAACAAGACCTATTTCTAATAAATCTATATTAGAGATATCAATTGACAATTCACTAATACCGAGTAAGAAAATCGCAAGTATCATTAATAATATTCCTGTTATTTCTTCTTTTTTTAAGGTTTCACTAACAATTTTGACAGCCCCGATAGCAAGAAAAATTAAACCAAAAGCCATTAATCCCGGAATTAAAGCTGGACCAATATATAACTGAGCCAATATGAAAAATATTGATCCTATTGCTAGTTCCATCAATAAACCCGTTATCCAAAGCGGTTTTTTCACTAAATTACGGAAAAATTTCTCCTCCTCTGCAACAACTTCATTAACTACTTTTTTCTGGAAAACTAACCCGATATTATTCACGCTTCCCGAAGTAATTGCTAGGAAGACCCCAAGCCAATATAAAGAAGCATCCATTTCTTTCAGCTCATCTATTTTTTCTTTTTTATAAAATATATAATAACTAATTGATTTAATCAGTTAATAAATCTTTTTTCGAAAAAGTCGTATTGATCGTAATAATTTATGTATGGGAAAAAAAAAGCTTTTAAAGTTAATTTAAATTTTACTTCTTTTTTTAGCAATTTAACTAAAATATGTTATAAAATTAATCCTCTACCTCAATAAATCTAAAAACTTTTGAAAATCTTCAATCTATGTATTATATCTATTTAGACCGTCATGCCACCATCAATAGACAAGCTTATTCCAGTGCAAAATTTATTGAGAGCAAGAAATAGCACACCTTCTGCAATTTCTTCGGGTGATCCTAACCTTCCCAAAAGTTGGCGTGCAATAAATTGACGTCTTGCTTCCTCAGGATGTTCAAATTTTGCTAATCGTTTAGCTAGAGAAGGTGTATCAGTTGTACCTGGGCAAATACAGTTTACTCTTATTCGATCTTCGATATAATCCATAGCCATGGCTCTCGTCATGGATAATACTGCACCTTTAGATGCAGTATACGCAGCTCTTTCCTTAACTCCTTTAAATGCAACAGATGAAGCATTATTTATTATTGTTCCTTTAGTTTTTTTCAAATAAAGAATAGCATATTTTGATACTAAATAAATAAATAAATAAATCTATTAATCAGATGATTTTTTATATTGAAGTTTGGCAAAATTTTCAAAATTTTGGCTTACTTGGAATTGAAGATTGTATTAGAATTATCAATACTGATTGCGAAAGGCTTTCGAGCCTTGACAAGAATATTTTTGTTTAATAAAATTCTAAATTTAGAAAGTTAATTTTAATTTATCCAGAGTAATTATTCTGAATTACATGTTCTAAGCCTTCTATTATGCTCTTAGTTCCTTTTGTTTGATAAATTTCCATTAAGTCTTCAATATTAGCAGTTTTTCCCATTTTTGCAGATAAATAACCAAGAAGTATAGTGGAGATTGCCGATCTCGCTTGTTCAGGAGTAAATTCAGGCTCTTTATCTTCTAGAATACAATTAATGAAATGTGAATCTTCAATTCGAGAAGAAATTTCATAATATTTAGGATAAGGTCCATGTTCAATTTTAGGTTCATACCAAATTCCAGAGTTTTTTCCGAAATCTTCGTGAGTTGAATTAATTTTAACTGGATTTTTCCATGCATGATTTTCTAAAATTGTTCCTTTTGTTCCATATATTTCTAAACTATTAGTTGGAGGAGTAACAACACAAAAGCTAACGACTGTTTCTGCGATTACTATATTTTTATATTTTAAAAAAATCATTGCATTATCTTCTGCTTTTTCATTAAGGCTCGTACATTGTTTTGTTAACCAGCAATAAGCAGATTCTACTTCATCATTCAATATCCAATTCATTGTAGCAAATTTATGAGCTCCCATATCCATTAGGCATCCTCCACCAGCCATAATTAGATGACCTTTCCAAGATTTAAGATCCAAAAGTGCTGGAATTTCATTAACGCCTTCATAAGAACGAACCAAAAACACATTTCCAATCAATCCGTTCTGAACTGCTTCCATTATGTATTTATGAGCAGGTAAAAATCTATGGTTCTCTGCAATCATAAATTTAACACCTGCTTTTTTAGTCGCCTTAATCATTTTATCACAACCCTCTAATGTTGTAGCCATTGGTTTTTCACAAAGAATATGTTTTCCAGCTTCAGCAGCAGCTATTACCATTTCTTCGTGAAGATAGTGTGGCATCATTAAAAGAACTGCATCAATATCGCTATTAAGAAATTTTTCATAAGTTGGGAATGCAGTTAATTTAAATTTTTTAGCGTTTATTTTCGCTTTCCTCTTATCAGCGTCATAAACTGACATTAATTTAATTTTCGGGTTGTTTTTACAAGCATAACTATGAATTCTCCATGCTTCACCACATCCAACAATACCTAATTTAACAAAATCCATAATATTTTCCTTTTAAAACATTTATATTCAAAAATAAATTTAATTAAAAATTATTTCTAAGTTTTATAGTATATCTTTAAATTGTCATGCCACCATCAACAGACAAGCTTATTCCGGTGCAAAATTCGTTGAGAACAAGAAATAATACACCCTTCGCAATTTCTTCGGTTTTTCCTAATCTTCCTAAAGGTTGGCGTGCAATGAATTGAAGTCTTGCTTCCTCAGGATCATCAAATTTTGCCAATCGTTTAGCCAGAGAAGAAGTATCAGTTGTACCTGGGCAAATACAATTTACTCTTATTCGATCTTCGATATAATCCATAGCCATGGCTCTCGTCATGGATAATACTGCACCTTTAGATGCAGTGTATGCAGCTCTTTCCTTGACTCCTTTTAATGCAACGGATGAGGCATTATTTATTATTGTTCCTTTAGTTTTTTTTAAATAAGGAATAGCATATTTCGATATTAAATAAATCCCACGTACATTTACAGCCATTGTTTTATCCCAATCTTCAGTAGAAATATTGTCTATTCTCCCTGGAAGTACAATACCTGCATTATTAAAAAGAATATCAATTTTTCCATATTTTTCAATTGTTTTTATTATAATTGTCTTAGCATCTTCTTCTTTCGAAACATCCCCCTGAATAAAAATAGCATCACCACCCGAACGTTTAATGGTATTCACAACTTTTAAAGAAGACGCAGATAAAGAGTTGCAACAAACTTTGGATCCTTCTTTAGCAAATAGAATGGCTGTTGCCTCTCCAATACCAGCTCCGGCTCCAGTGATGACAGATACTTTTCCTTCTAATTTCATTATTTTCCCTCTTGTTATTAAAAATAGATTAATTATAACCCAATAATTTTTCGCGCTTCAGAAGGATCAGCTACATCATGACCCATTTCTTTGCAAATTCTTACCATTCGATCTACTAATTCCGCATTGTTTTTTGCGGGAACTTCTTTCCTTATGAAAGGATAATCTTCAGTTCCAATACGAACATTCCCACCATGTGAAATAGCTAAGGTGGCGATTTTTGTTTGTTTTTCTCCCATAACACTAATAGTATGTAAGCAATTTTCTGGCATATATTTTATCCGATGTAAATATTCATCAGCCGTAGGAGGAGACCATGTGCCACCAGGCCAGTTAAAAAATAATGTTAAGACATGAGGGCTTTCAATTAAACCTTTCTCTATTAAATAGTTCAAATTCCAATATGATCCCGTGTGCCATACTTCCCACTCAGGTTTAATGTTAAACTCTCTACATTTTATACAATATTCTTCCAATTCTTCTAGAGAGTGAATTCGATTCAAGTTCACTTGGGTAAAATGTTCATCATGATGATTCAATATAATAGAAAGCATATCCGGTCTTGCTTCAAAATCTCCTTTTCTATCAGGGATAATATCACTAGACATACCTCCTTGAATTATTACATCACATTGTTCTCTAATCTTATTTACAATTTCAACCTCTTCTCCTCTAGGAAGATGTACATGAGCTATAGCCGCACCTGCCTCATAGCATTCTACTACATCTTGGATTAATGCATCAGTAGTTTCAGCCCAATTTTTAACGTTTGGATAAATCCAAGAATTTGCAGTTGTAGCAGTTAAAATTAGTTTTTCATATTCTTTCATTACTTTATCACCCAATTTTTTGTTTTTTGAATTTTTTAATTAATGCTAATATTCTAGCTATATTTCCTTCGATTTTTTCCCAATTTTCGGATTCAATATACTCTTTCGTTATTAATTTAGAGCCAATACCAAGTGCAATGACTCCTGCATCAAACCATGCAATAATATTTTCTTCGTTTATATCAACTCCTCCAGTTGGCATTAATTTTACCCAAGGCATTGGTGCTAATATGGCTTTAGCAAATTTTGGGCCACCTAATTCACCAGCTGGAAAAATTTTAATTATTTCACATCCCAACTCCTCTGCTTTTGATATTTCAGAAGGTGTTCCGCAACCTGGACAATAGGGAATTCTTCTTCTATTACAAAGTTTGGCGATAGATGGATTTAATAATGGACCTACTACAAAGCTGGCTCCGTTATTAATATAAAGGGCAGCAGTATAAGGGTCAATAACCGATCCAACTCCAAAAATTAACTGTGGTTTTTCTTTTTCAAAATATTTAACAAGTTTAGTGAAAACATCATAAGCAAAATCACCTCTATTTGTAAATTCAACAATCTTCCCACCACCTTTTGCAATACTCTCAATTATTTTTCGAGCAATGTCAAAATTCTTATTATAAAATACTGGTACAAGACCTTGCTCGAGAATTGTGTTATATACTTCCAAACTTGAAAATCTTGCCAAAATTAATCACATTTTTAATTAATTATCTAGAAACACGCCCAGAAGTGTCTCCTCCCATCAATTTAAGAACTTCATCAATAGACACTAAATTAAAATCTCCATATATTGTATGTTTTAAACATGACGCTGATACTGCAAAATTTAATATTTTTTTGTAATCATTTTTATACTTTAGAAATCCAAAGATTATACCTGCAGCGAAGGAATCGCCTCCACCAACTCGGTCTACTATTTGAGTTATATCATATTTTGGTCCAATATATAATTTGTCTCCATTAAAAAGAACACCTGACCAAGTATTATGACTCGCAGATATTGAACCTCGTAAAGTTATTGCTATATTTTTTAAATTTGGAAATTTTTTCATCAATTGTTCTCCTACAAATTTATATTTTTGTGCATTTATTTTTCCAGAGGATATGTCAGTTTCTGGTGCTTTAATACTAAAGACTTTATCTGCATCCTCTTCATTCCCAATTGCAAGGTCGCAGTAATTAACAAGTTCTGACATAATATCAGATGGTTTTTTTCCATATTTCCATAATTTACTTCTATAATTTAAATCACAAGAAATAAAAACTCCTTTATTTTTTGCTACTTTTACTGCTTCGAGACAAATATCTGCTAAATTTTGTGAAATTGCTGGAGTAATCCCTGTCCAATGAAACCAATTTATTTCTTCAAAAATTTTATCCCATTCAAACATACCAATTTTAGCAGTTGAAATTGATGAATTCGCTCGATCATAAATCACCTTACTTCCTCGGGTTGAAGCTCCTTTCTCAAGATAATATATACCAAGCCGATCTCCACCCCTTATAATTTTATTAATTTTAACACCATACTGACGTAAAAATTGAATACATGCATCTCCAATTTCATTTTGAGGCAATCTTGTCACATAATATACGGGGATGCCAAAATTCGCCAATGATACAGCTACATTAGCCTCTCCTCCGCCATAGATTACTTCAAATGTTCTAGCTTGTATAAAACGCAAATAACTTGGAGGTGAAAGTCTAAGCATTATTTCTCCAAAAGTAACAACTTTTTCACTCACATTAATTCTCTCTTTGATGGGTTGATCTTTAAATTAATGGGTTTTTTAAATTTCTTTAATATATTTTAATGATATTTTGAAATATTAAATCCTTTTATTTAAATTTTTAATAAAAGATAAAAAAAGTAAAAATATTCTATTCTATCTTACATTAATTTAGCAAAATTAACAGTATGAATGTAATAACGGTGTCTTCTCTGATTTTTTTTTAAAAATTCCCACAACTGCCATAGATTTAGGTTTAAATAACTTTTCTAAATCCATTTTAACCAGAACTTGCTAGTGTTTTCTATTAAGTTATAATAATTAAAGATTTAACTCAAATTTATTTTTGTGTTGATTTAGCTAAGAAAGAGAATTTAACAGTGGAAAGGTTAAAGGATTGAGAAAAAAAATATAAAAAAAAAATTATTTATATTTAGAATCCAAAAATATGCCAATAGCCTAAAAAATAAATAAATAGAAAATTAGTTATCATTAAAATAGTATAATAAATTCTTCCTGTGATTTTCCAATAAGGACGGTGATCTAGTGATCCTTTACCTGTCCATGCAAGAATCGTATATATCAAAATAATACATGCGAATATGAGACTTATAATAGGCAGTGAAATAAGTAACATGGTAAAAATATAATAAGATTGTGAGTAATTAAATGATAATAACCAAACAAGGTACACTCCAATAAGAATTAAATTGAATAGGCAGCCTAATCCTGCTATTATTCGGGATTTACGTAAATTTCCTATATATTTTTGTTCCTTCTTGATTTTTCTCTTTATTATTATAATAAATCCACTTATTAAAGTTAAACAAAAGATAATTAAACAAAATAATAAAAGGAACATATGGAATTCAGCAGTTTCATACCAATTGAGCTTTTCTAATGTATGAGTTGGACTTATATTTACTCCAGCATAAGCTATTTGACCATTATTATCTTCTATAAAATAAACCATAAGCTCTCCATCAGAAGATTGAAATAGATTTGGAGCAATTTTATATAAAATTTTTCCTTGACCATTTAACGTTCCATTAGAATTTGATGTGATCTCAAAAATTGTTGATCCATAAAAAAGCATTAATACACTTTTCATAACAGACATTTGTGGAAGAACAGAGATACGATATAATCCAACATATTTTTGTAAATCTTGCTCATTTGTAGCTATATATGAAAAGTTGTTAGGCTGTTTTGGGAAAAAATAATCCCAAAAAGCTTGATATAATTCTTCCTGTAATTTATAGCTAGTATGAGCATCCCCCATTTTTTCAGGATTATATGTATTAAACGAAAAAAATATTCCAATTTTAGATTCTGGTATAAAAGCTAATTTACTATGAAAAACCTGTGTATCACCAGTATGGATAATTGAACGGAAATTATTTGAGAAATCTTCCCAAAATCCTAAACACATACCAGGTAATTCAGAATGATAACCAAATTGCCGAGAAATAATTTCTTGTACTGTATATTCTTCTAAAATTCGAGAATTATTATATTCACCATTATTTAAATAATTAATCATAAATTTTGACATATCTAAAGCAGTTGCTCTCACACCACCAGCACCATATGTAGGTTGTGGAACAGATTCATATTTTGAAAATGTATTTTTACCATATACATATCCATTACTCATATATTTTTGCAATTCTAAAGGAGCAGGGTCTGTAGAAGAAGAAAAATTCATATTTAAAGGTTTGAAAATATTTTCATTTATATAATCAAAGAAAGATAAATTGCTAACTTCTTGTATAATATACCCTGCCAATGAAAGCCCATAATTGGAATAAGACAATCTTGTACCGGGAACCCATCTTCTATGAGGTAAGGCATTTTTAACAATATCTTTAAAGGGAAGAGTATTTCCATTTTCATCAACAGTATTCATATAAAATGTATCATCAAATCCCGCAGTGTGAGTAAGTAAATGATGTAAAGTAATGGGTTCAGGAAAAGTGTAGGGTATTTTAAAATATGATAAATAATTATTTACATCTTCATTTAAATCAAGAACATTTTTTTCAACTAATTGCATTACAGCTGTCATTGTAAAGAGTTTTGATATGGAACCTATATTAAAAGTAGTCTTATTGGAATCTACAGGGATATCCTCTTCAAGATTAGCATATCCATATCCTTTACTGAAGAGGATGGAATCGTTCTTTACAACAGAAAGTGTCATTCCTGCCATTTTCCATTCTTCTAAATAATTTGGAGCATAAGAGTCAAAAAATTTCCTAAGATTTGATGAATTAAATTCTATATTTTCAGATTGTGATGGTATAATTTCTTGTGAATAATTATTTTTTTTATTGCGATTTTGAATATCATTTGGATAATTTAAAACTCCAATTATTAAAAAGAAAAATAAAAAAATTAGAATAAAGAATATTCTTAAGTTATTTTTCTTTTTAAAAGAATTTTGAATCATTTTATTTTTGATTTTCATTTTTTTTTGTGTTTATTAAATAATTTCACCATTCGATACTCGAACGGTGCTAATTATGTATTGTATGAAATTCGTAATAATATATAAAACTTTTAGTTCTATTATTTATTAAAATCAACCAAAAAAAAATAGATTTTAAAACAATGAGTCAAAAAGAAAAAATAATTAATGAATATGATGAAAAACTGGAAGAAATTACTAAAAAGTTATTTAAAAGTCCAATTAAAATGCAAATTATTTTATATTTATTTATTTTTCATGAAATATCATTATCTCAAATGACTGAATTATTACAAAGACCTAAAACGACTCTTCATCACCATTTGAATCAATTAGAAAATGAAAATTATATCGAATCAAGAGAACAAAAAACAAAGAATTATCGAGAAAAACTTTATAAAATACATCCATATCTTTTAAAATTTATAAAATCGGAGGATAACTTAATGAAAATAAATATCAAAACAAATCAAAAACATACATTAATGTTTATTATAAAATCATTCTCTACCTATATTACTACTGTGTTAGATCGTCTTTTCAATCTTGTCAATATATCTTCAGAAAACAATGTGGAATCTTTAAATGAGGTTTTTTTAAGAGTTTATCATATTGAAAAAAACCAATATCAATCTGCGCGAGAAAAAATAACCCAATTATTCCAAGATTTAAAAAAAGAAAAAATAATATCGACAAAAAAAGCTCATTTAAAGGAATCTTATATAATATTTAACATATTCGCCCCTTATGGTAATTTGTTTTCATCTTTTTTTAGAAAATAAAATGAAATTTTCAATAAATATATTGGATTTTAAAAATAAAATTAAAATATGTAAAAATTTTAAAAGATAGAGTGTTAAAAAAATAATTTAATGGAATTCGGATTATTCTTTATTGAGTTAAAATTGATTTGTGAAAATTGT
>Ga0209986_10000192_pt1 | contig 56079 bp, 54 predicted proteins | sample BlataG_FD_183168 | JGI IMG/M metagenome (GOLD analysis project Ga0209986, IMG submission 183168) | Deep subsurface microbial communities from Black Sea to uncover new lineages of life (NeLLi) - Black_00105 metaG (SPAdes) (version 2) | ecosystem: Environmental > Aquatic > Marine > Oceanic >... | reverse complement strand
GCCTGCCCTAGATAGGTTGAAACCCGGGCTGCAGTAGCTAATCCGTGCAGAACCTGGTCGTCTGGTGGCTCGGTTCCGTCAGATGGCAGGAGGAACAGGCCAGGTGTCTCCTCGATGGTAAGCTCTTGAAGAAGGTTATCTCTTACATTAGCTGAAGAGTCTGAACTGCTGGCTCGGGACATGATTCGGCCCAGGAGCCCGCTATCGGCGATGGTGCTGAGTAGAGGAGATACTCCTCCGTTGTTTACCTCTGCCATATCTACTAGCACTGCACCAGCAGTCACGCAGTCGACTTCAGAGCCATATTCTAGTACGGCTTCGTAACTCCCCGGAGAGCCGTGGAATCTCAAGGTATCAGGCCAAGGCTTGATTACCATGTCTCCCGTGTGGGACTGCTCAGGTGTTGGAGAGATCGTTTGGCCAGACTGACGCTGGGTTTGCTTTAGCTCCTGACCGGCAACCACCTCGACCCGGTAGCCTTGAGATGCCAAAGCTTTGGCTGCAGTAATGCTGGTAAGCCCACCGCCAAGTATGAGAGCACTGGGTAAGATGCTCTTCATCCTAGGACCTGTCGGCGGAGCCAACCTGTCACGGGTAAACCCTGAGGAGATTATCTGTACTGCTTTGCGTGTGGCACCTTTAGGATCTTCTTTGTGCGCCCAGGCGCAGTGTTCTCGAATGTTGACAAACTCCACGGTCGTATCACGAGGTAGGATGAGATGTTCATTTAGATATTGGTAGCACATCCTGCGTCTGTCAGTGCAACTGTAGCAAACCTGCTCTAGGTTGCAGCACCTGCAGGCTGCAATTACCACGTCATCCAATTCCCACTCGGCTACGTGGCCTGCTATTTGCTTGGCCCCTGCTTCGGTGCAAGCCTGGGCGACTTCCAGAACGCAACTCACTCTTGGGAAGTACGACAGTTTCCTGGCCACCGTTCTGAAGTTTATGACCGAGCTGATACTGCCGCCGCATCGGCACAGGAATACACCTATGCGCCTGGTAGCTGCAGGTTTTTCTGGAGCTTGACGAGGCTGGTCTGGATTTGTATCGGTGCCCGCAAGCTCCCGTACCTGCTCTTGCTCTGCTGCTTTTGGTTTGAGGTCGATGGCGGTCTCAAGCGCCACCGCCATGGCCTTGGTCAGTTCACTTGTCAGTTGCCCGTTGCTGCCAGAAAAGACTGTGCGAATACCCTCCGCCGTATCGACCTGGCCAGTGTTGCCAGCAGGGCTATCGCTTGCCGCACCATCTGACGGAAATCTCAGTATCACCTGTGCTCCTACTTCGAAACGCCTGGTAGCGTCATCGTGGAAAACTGCATCTGATTCGCATACCTGGACACACTCCATGCAGTCACTACATAAGGCGCAATTGAGACAACGCTGGGCTTCCTTTTGTGCTGCCTTTGATGACAGCCCTCTGGTTGTCTCTTCGAAGCTGCCGGTCCTTTTCTGGAGTGGGATAGTGGGCATGGATGCTCGTTTGGATGGTGATACTTCTATGGCCTTAATATCTATCTCCGCAGTCTTCGGTCGTTTAAGGCTACGCCCTGCCTCGAGATCGCGTCCTTGAATATACCTGTCTATGGATTCTGCTGCCCTGAGCCCTGCGGCCATCGCCTCCACAACATTGTTAGGCCCAGTAGTGCAGTCGCCTCCGGCAAAGACGCCGGGGATGCTGGTTTCAAGCGTTAGTGGATTTACCTTGATAACACTGGGCTTGCTGTCAACTGCGAGGCCTTCCATATTCAGTTGTGGGGTATCGGGGGTCTGCCCTATGGCTACTACCACATGGTCGGCCTCTATCATGAAGTCCGTGCCTGGTATCGGCCTTGGCCTGTGCCACCCGTTTGGCATGATCTCTTCGGTTAGTTCCGTTCGCTGACAGTGTAGTCCGGTAACCTTGGCTCCATCTCCTAGGATTTCCGCAGGTACGGTGCGGTATTCTATCTGTACCCCTTCCTGCAATGCTTCCTCTATTTCTTCCCTGGCCGCGGTCAACTCATCGGGGATGGTCCAGCTCAGTATCTTGACCGTGCCGCCCTTGTTTCTCCTGATTGCAGCCCTGGCGGAGTCCACGGCGGTATTTCCATCGCCGATGACAATGATGTTCTGGCCCACGACAGTATCTACCATGAGGTTCAAGGTGCGCAACAATGACATGCAGTCGACAACTCCTTCAAGTTCCTCGCCTGGTATGTTGAGCCTGGTATTCCTGTGCGTACCTATCGCCAGAAAAAAGGCCTGATAGCCACGCTCTCTGAGGTAGGCGAAGTCAACATCACGTCCCACGGTTGTTCCTGTTCTTATATCTATGCCGAGATTCTTGATGGCTTCGATTTCCCTCTCGCGTACTTCTCGGGGCAGCCTGAACCGGGGGATGGCTGTGGCGATCATGCCGCCAATTGCTCCGTGGGATTCAAATACTGTGGGGGAGTACCCCAGCCGAGCAAGTTCCCAGGCAGCGGTTAGCCCGGCTGGCCCGCTGCCCACTATGGCTATCCTTTCATCCCGAGACCTGGCGGGGAGCTTGCGCCCGTAGTTGATTCCACAGAGCGCACTGTCTGCGGCATAGCGATGAAGTGCCCGTATGGATACCGGGCTGTCGACTTCGGACCGGTAGCAGCTGAGTTCGCAGGGCTGCCTACAAACCCGCCCTAGTATCCCGGCGAGTGGTGCTGCTTCGTTGATGAGTTCCAAGGCCCTGTCAGTCTTGCCGCTTGCCAGCAATGAAACGAATCCCTGGACATTGATACCAAGGGGACATGCCACACGGCATGGCGCAGGTTCCTTCTTGTCTATTATATAGGCCGAGGGGACAGCCTTTGCCTCCAGAAGCGGCGCATGAATAGCGCTATGCGTTGCCTTTTGGCTGTCCAGCAGGGCAGTTACTTTCGCCGAGCATTCAAGTTCGCAACGACCACAGCTGGTGCAGAGGTTCTCATGTACGTAGCGGGGACGTTGTGCGACTTGTATCTTGAAATCCCCCTTCCTCCTCTGTATGGATTCTACTTCGGCGTCAGTGTACAGAGTTACTAAGGGGTGAGTGGCCATCCGCAATGAGAGTGGCCAGAGGAAGCGTCGGTCCGGGGAAGAGCTGCCGGATATTGGGTTTGCAGCATGGTCCCAGCCCAGTGCTGCTGAGTCTGCAATAACCTTAACCTCAACCCCCATCTGGGCTAGGGTGAGTGCTGTCTGTATAGCGGCGACAGTGCTGCCAATGACGGCAGCACCGTGAGACTTGCTGACGTCAGTCTTCCCCTTTATGCTCAATATCATAACGATGGCCTAACTCGAAGGCCTTCATGTTGAACTCTTCAGTTCCCGGCGGTACAGAATCCAAGATGGCCTTCCTAAGAGCTTCAGAAGATACTAAATCGCCTCTTGCTGCCAGAAATCCCAGCATGATGATGTTGGCCACTACAGGATGTCCTAAGTCCTGGGCCATGCGGCTGGCCGGGATTGGAAGAGGCTTGGGGTTCTGGGATGGATCGACCTTTACCAAATCTGCATCGATGATTACCAGTGTTCCTGGTGGGGCACTCTGTCCATACTGGGTGTAGGCCTCCTGGGATAATATGATTTGGACCTGGGGGCTTATCACGTAAGGGTAGTCTATTGGAGCATCGCTGACTATTACCTCGGCACGGCAGGAGCCGCCACGGGACTCGGGCCCATAACTTTGCGTGAGTGCGGCGTAGCCTTTCTCATATATTGAAGCGGCTTTGCCCACTATGGAGCCCGACAGTACAATGCCTTGGCCGCCAAAACCCGCTATTCTGATCTCTTTCCTACCCATTTGTTTCTGAGCTAGCTAAGTCAAAGGACGCGGATTTCCCGTTCTTAGCTATACCTTTGCCTTCGCTGTGGCTCTCTCCTTTGCTTTACTGACCACTTGATTGAGATTGTCCCAGAGTGTAGGGCGTTGTCTGTCTACGAACTTGCCTACCACTATAGGTCCGTTCAAGTCAATGTCCGCATCCTTGGGGTCTGCACCGTTTCGTACTACACTTCGCTCCTGATAGTAATGCAATGAATCGGTGCCCTCTGGCTCCTTGTTCATACGACCGTACACTGGAGGACACGGGGCGATCACCTCGATGAAGCTGAAACCTGGTTTAGTCAGAGCCTCCGCGATGGAGGTGTCCAATTGACGTATATGTAGCACTGTCCACCGAGCTACATAGGATGCACCGCTGGCACATGTCAGGTAGGGCAGGTTGAAGGGAAACTCGAAATTGCCGTAGGGAGTGGTGGTAGTACGAGCTTCAAAGGGGGCAGTGGGACCTACCTGCCCGCCGGTCATACCATAATTGAAGTTATTTACACAGATTACGGTCATATCTATGTTACGGCGTGCGGCGTGTATCAAGTGATTGCCACCGATAGCTACCAGGTCTCCATCTCCAGAGAATACGACTACTTTTAGCTCTGGGTTGGCTAGTTTTAGGCCAGTGGCAAATGGGATGGCACGGCCGTGGGTCGTATGAAATGAATCGAGCTTGACATAGCCAGCAACCCTGCCTGTGCAGCCTATTCCTGAGATGACAGCTAGCTTATCTGGGTCGATTTCGGCGCGGTCGATAGCCCTGAGAAAACAGCCGAGGACTGGCCCAATGCCGCACCCGGAGCACCATATGTGGGGCATTCTATCCTGCCTCAGGTATTTCGCGATGGACGCATCTTCTTCGTTCACGGTACCAGTCAACGCGCTGCCTCCTGTATCGCTTCTAGAATGGCCTCGGGAGAGTGCACTCCTCCACCCATGTGAGGCACAAGTATTGCTCTAGCCCTATCTCCGGCGCACCTTTCTACCTCAAGCACAATCTGACCGTAGTTTATCTCGGGGACTACAAATGCCTTAGCTTGTGACGAGAGTTCTCTGATGTGCTCCTCGGCGAATGGCCATATTGTTATGAGTTGCAGAAGCCCAGCCCGAATTCCTTTGTCTCGCGCCAGCTTCACTGCGAACTGGGCAATGCGGGTCGTAATTCCGTAGGCGCAGACTATGACATCTGCATCCTCAACCTGGATTTCCTTGTACCTAATTATGTCGGCCTTGTTGACTCGTATCTTGTCCACCAGACGACGTATCAGGCGGTCTTGCGCCTCAGCGGTCATTACCGGATAGCCTCTCTCATCGTGCGTCAGCCCAGTAACGTGGAAGCGGTATCCTTCCCCGGCCACAGCCATAGGTGGGATCAGACTGCCATCTGTCCGGTAGGGCAGATACTCCTCTGGTTCCACCTCAGGGCGCCGTCGAGTAATGAGGCTTTCGGGGGCTACCTGCCGCATGACCACTTTCTCACTCATATGGCCTACCACCTCATCAGACATGACCAGCACGGGAACCCGGTATTTCTCGGAGAGATCAAAGGCAGTTATGGTAAGGTCAAATATCTCCTGCGGGGAGCTTGGCGACAAGGCAATTATCTCGTAGCTGCCATGAGAGCCCCATCGAGCTTGCATCATGTCCTGTTGCCCTGCCAAAGTGGGTAGCCCGGTGGAGGGCCCCGCTCGCTGAATGTTAACCAGTACGCAGGGAGTTTCCAGCATCACTCCCAAGCCCAGATTCTCCATCATCAGGCTGAACCCCGGGCCAGACGTAGTTGTCATGGCTTTCACGCCTGCCCAGGATGCACCAAGCACAGCATTCATGGAAGCGATTTCATCCTCCATCTGGATATACACGCCATCCACTTGAGGCAACCGTAGGCTCATCCTCTCAGCTGTCTCGGTAGCTGGCGTGATAGGGTAGCCGGCAAAGAAACGACACCCTGCGCTAATAGCTCCTTCAGCACAGGCCACGTCGCCATTTATGAAGAATTCTCCCACCAGTCCCTGTTTTTCAGTCATAGCTCTGTCATACTAACTAGCCCTGTTGTCGTTGCCATCTGTGGAGACTGTTATGGCAAACTCAGGGCAGATTACCTCGCAAAAGCCACAGGCAAGGCACTTATCCTCATCTTCAACAAAGGCCAGGTTGTACCCTTTGGGACTTAGTTCTGTACCCATCTTGAGTACTTCTCGGGGACAGAACTCGACGCAGTAGCCACATCCCTTGCACCTATCATTGTCTATATATACATGGCCGCGGGCTGTAGCCTTGTCTGCGTAATCGAAAGGCTTTCTCCACAATTTCATAACGGAATCTCTGTAAGTATAGCAATTTCGTGCTGCTATAGACAAGGCGAAGTCGCCGCCCTGCGTACCGGGGTTATACATACAAAGACGTGTCCGAGCATTTGGTTCTTCATTTTATTGTGGCGTACGCAGTGCTGAAGCAATCCTGGGGAGGGGAGCCAACAGCAGACTTGCTTAGCGTATCCAGTAGTTTCCCGGATTCCGCAGGTGCCAAGGTGCTTCGGCAGGGAAAAAGCGCCTGTTTACATAATGCTGACTGCTTTGTACCAGGTCTATCATTGGCAATCGTCATAAAAGAAAGGGGCAGCGGAAAGGCTGGTGATGTTTCCAGCCCATTTCCGAAGACTACTGGAGCCGGGTAAAGTGAAAAACGAGAAGTCTGTGTTTGGCTGCACCGTTCTGAAATCAGATATCAGAGGCAGAAGGGGAACCAACGGGAATACACGAAGATGGGAGAAACAAAGGGAATTGCCAGCCAGGATTGGGACATCAGGCGAAATTGGGGACGGGCTGCTGGCGTCCCTGGAGGGAATCGAACCCACGACCCGCTGCTTAGAAGGCAGCCGCTCTATCCTCTGAGCTACAGGGACGCAGTCTGAGTCTATCACAGGGGAGGTCGAGTGACAAGGAAGGAGCTGCCTTTTTGTCCTAACGGTTACCGAGCCCTGCCTGAAGTGCCACGAATCTAAATCGAGTCGGTAACCGGAATGCCCACCTAGCTCTTGTGGGCCCCGGCAACGTGCTTCTGCCAGCAAGCCACGTGTACGTAGACTGCACAACGGGCGCAGTAATAGAGCCTGGTCTTAGCTTCTTTGCTGCAGACTGGAGATTTCATGTCTACTCTCTCTCCCTCAGCCGCGTGTTTCTGCCTTGACCTCAGGCAGACACATGTTTCTTACTTCTCCGCTTCACCGTTTCCAGCCTTAGCTTCTTTCTTATCTGCTTTGCCGTCGTTCTGTATCGTGCCTTTGGCTTCTGGCTTATCGCCGTTATCTTCCTGGGCACTGTTTTGCAGCCCGCTTTTTCTGGCATTGCTGTCAGTTACATAGAAGCCAGACCCTTTGAAGATTATGGGTACTGGGGAGAAAAGCCGCCGAGCGCCGTTGTTGCATCTGGGACAGGCAACCACAGATTCGTCGGCAAAGCTCTGCCTTCGCTCAAATTGCGCGTGGCACTTCGGGCATACGTACTGGTAGATGGGCATATGATACCTCCTGGCATACAGAGGAGAAGAATGCTATGACGAGACATTCCATAGATAGTTGATCGTCAGAAATTAGCAGTCTCATTCCTCGACTGCCAATTCTACAAAAACGACAATAATTAGTCAAGCCGTGAACCTGAAGGCCAGCTTCACACCCTCGTGGGGCTATGATATACTATGGTCGCTCTTTCGTACACGCCGACAAGGGAAAGTATCTGTTCTGGGTAGGTACTGTGGCACGGCAACAGCCTAGCCGCCTGTGTTTGAGCTGTGCGGACAGGGCCCCAGTATTTGCGGGCTCGTAGCTCAGCGGCAGAGCGACCGGCTCATAACCGGTTGGTCGCAGGTTCGAATCCTGCCGAGCCCACCACTTGGTGTGGTTGTTCTTGTGGTGGGGAAGTGCTAACCTCAGCTCCGCATTTACTTAAGTTGCTCTCTCGAAAAGCCAAGGACTCGGCGTGCTACTATAAGCATGTTGATCTGGCCTGTGCCCTCGAAGATGTCGTTTATCTTGGCGTCGCGCATACATTTCTCCAGAATGTACTTTCTTGAGTAGCCGAGCGGCCCCATCAGCTCGACCGCCTTCTGGGTAATCCTGGTGACCGCGAGTCCGGCTTTTGCCTTAGACATCGAGGCTTCCAGATTGTTGGGTTTGCCCTGACTCATCATCCACACTGCCCGCATCGTCAGGAGTTTGGCCGCTTTGTAGTTGGATTCCATCTCCATGACATCCCGCTCCAGGGCGCTTAGCTTTTGACGCGGTACGCCGTAGCGTATTTCGACGCCTTCCTTCTCCAGGGCTTCCTTGACGAAATCCAGGGCAGCGCGTCCTACACCGATGGCCATGGCACCCACAATGGGTCGAGTGGCGTCGAAAGTGGCCATTGCCTTCTGAAAGCCAACGGTCTTGGTCTTGTCTATCTTTCTGACTTCAGGGCTACCCAGTATGTTTTCATAAGGGATGTGGCAATCCTCAAAAACGATGGTAGCAGTGTCGCTAGCTCTGATTCCCAGCTTTTTTTCCAGCTTCTCCACCCTCATCCCCGGAGTTCCTGCTTCTACAACAAATGACTTCATGCCAGCCCGCCCTGCCGATTTGTCCACCGTTGCCCAAACCACCACGAAGCCATCCGAATCCTCTAGGGCTCTTTTGCCGGCGGTTACGAAGATCTTCTCACCGTTAAGCACCCATTCTTCACCATCGCGCACCGCGGTAGTGGTGATGGCTGAGGTGTCTGAGCCGCAACCGGATTCTGTCATGGCCATGGCACCCCACGCGGGCTTGCCCTCACCGAAGCGCTTAAGGAAGCGTCCCATCTGCTCCTGTGTTCCTGACGCGAAAACAGCTGCACCTCCCAGACCAGGCCCGGCAATGCAATTCATAAGTCCTGCATCACCCCAGCACAGCTCCTCGACCCTGAGTGCTCCAACTACGCCTAAGGCGTTCGCACCTCCTTCGCCTCTTCTCTCCCACATCGTGTCAATGAGTTCTTGTGGGCTCTCGTGCTCGTGTTCGTCGTAGTAACGAGCTATAGGTCGGAAGAACTCCTCCGCAGTCTTGTGAGCCGCTTCTACCGCACCTTTTTCCTCGGCTGAGAGTTCGAAATCGATCATGATGTCATACCTCCTGCTATATGATAGCCATACCATCAAAGGTCGCGAATCCGCGACCGTTCCTCAGCCATAGTTCGACCGGATGCTCGCGAATGTAACCATGTCCGCCCAGGATCTGGACACCGCTGTCTGTTACCATTACCACCATATCATCGGCGTACGTTTTTACCAGGGAAGCCTCCTTGGTTGCATCTTCCTTTCGGTCCAGTTTCCAGGCGGCTTCCCACGTCATTAGCCTCGTGGCGTCAACCTCGATAGCCATTTCCGCCAACATGAAGGCGATAGTCTGGCGAGATGCGATGGGCTCGCCAAAAGCAACACGCTCTTTGGCATAGTCTCGCGAGTACTCAAAGGCTGCCCTGGCTACTCCTACAGCCATTGCTGAGAGGGCTACGCGCGAGCAGTTGATGATTCGCTTGAAATCGCACCCGTCTTTAGCGCCCAGTCGGTTTTCCCTGGGTATGCGGCAGTCTTTGAGGGCGACTTCGTAGGTAGGTAGAGCTTTTACTCCCATGTTCTTCTCTCGTTCACCAATCTCGAGTCCTGAAGCGCCCTTCTCAAGGATGAAGCCTTGGGTACTCCCGTTCTCGGCCGCGTAGACCAGCAACAACTCAGCATCGGCTGCTAAAGGAACGTAGCACTTGTCACCGCTCACGACGTAGTCACTGCCATTGAAGTGGGCGGTCGCTGATAGGGCGGAGGGGTCGAAATTGAAGCGGGGCTCAATAAGAACAGCCGTGGCCGGCTTGTACTTGTCACCGCAGAAAGCAGGCAGGTACTTGCTTTTCTGCTCTGCAGTCCCCATCTCCAGTATGGGGTAGGCTACCAGGGCGGGGCAGAGGCTATGCATCGCCATGGAGAGGTCACCCCACGCAAGTTCTTCAGCGATGAGAGAACCTGTGATGGCCGAATGCTCTCCCCCAAGCCCATTGTGCTCTTCGGGGATGCCGCTAGAAATAAAGCCCATCTGCCAGGCAGTGTCCACGACATGGGCGGGAATCTCCTCGCTTTCGTCGGCCTCCCTGTAGACTTTCCGGAACTCATCTGTGGCAACCTGCTTCACCATATTCACGATCATCTGCTGCTCTTCACTGGGGCTAAATGAGATCATTGGTCACTCCTTTCAGGATATGTGTGGGTGGTTGGGACACAGCCCGCGACAGGCCGTTGACAATGATAACACCTCTGGAGTTTTCCGTCAAACTGTGTTTTGTGGTATACGTTTGGCGGGTGACTGCTGCTTCATTCGTAACCAACGTATCAGGTGGTGCGAGGTTTCTTTTCGGTGGCGTTGAAATGGGGATTTCACAGGCTGACACGTAGTCAGGCGTGCCCGTTGGGTTCTGGCGTCAGCCGCACTAGCCGGAAGAGCCATGGCGCACCTGAAGTGGTCCATAGGCCAACGACCCCATAACGCAGGAAGCGGAAGGCGAGGTAGAACGGCGACTCCTCGCCGGGAAACACCATTTTGAGACCTAGATAGAGGGCAGCGACGATTGCGCCGCCGAGAAGCAAACGCACGGCGCGCTGCCACCAAGGGCCGCGGGCGCTGAAGGGAATATACCGGTGCGTCAACGCCAGCCCTATTCCCATGCCGGCTAGCGGTGCCAGAGCTGTGACGGTGTCCTTGGTGGGATGTATCGCAAGCAGAAGGAGAGGCACTGCAAGCGCTAGCAGGATGTGTGTGCGCAGCCTCAGCTTAGCCAACCACTCCTCAACCCGCAATTGTACAGCCAGGCAGAGGCACAGCAGTACGGTGCCGATTGCCCAGCCGGCAAGGACGTCTGTAGGGAAGTGCACGCCTAAGTAGATACGGGAGAAGCCGATCAGTAGCATCAGCACGGTAGCCACCGCCCAAACCCAGTTCTTATGTGCCCAGGCAGCGATGCTGCCCCAGACGACAACGGCGGACTGTGAGTGGCCACTGGGGAGCCCGTACCCTTCGGCATCGGCGAGCTTCAGGCTCGCGTCGAGTTCGAAGGGGCGCGGTTGGCGGCACAGGTCTTTGATACCGAAGTTGAAGTAGGTCGACAGCAAAAACAGGGCGCCCAGACGCGCGCCCAACCGAAAGTCTACGCACCACAAAAGCAACGGCAAGATAACAAGGTAGAATTCCTCCTCGCCCATGAAGGTGATAGCGCGGAAGATACTGTCCAAGGCCGGCCCATGGATTTGCTGGATGGTGATGATGAGATCAATGCCCCATTGCAGTATGGTTTCCATTTGGCTTCCTCCCTCGTTATCAAACAGAATTGAGTTATGGCTTGCTCCCAGGACCCGGGCACCGAGTTTGGTGTATCCGAATTGATTCGGGTACTGTTCCAACCATTGAATTGCCCCGCGTTTCCTGTAGCCGTGTCAGCAATGTCAGCGCATTCATGGGTTTCGAGTCTATCTCACCGCGTCGTTGATTCGAGTCTTGTTGGTTTCGGCTATGTACGGAGACGTCCACCGCGTTTTCTTGCCCGGTGGGAGTCAAAGCTTGGCTGTCAGTCCCTGCGATGTCACACTATCCGTAACTGTAGCTTCCTACTCCAATTATACATGCGGACAGGTCAGAATAAAATACCTCTGGAGGTGTGGATTAAGCAGGCGCTTGTGCACTGGTAGGTGGTTGGCATAAAGCTTAGTGCCTATGAGGCTCAAACACTGGCCGGGGCGGCCTGTAAATCGGCTTCAGGCTTAGGTAACGTGGGGACTAGGTTTGACTGGGCTGTGACTGAAGTTTATGATTAAGGCAACTTGGTGCAAGACTTTTTGGGAGGTGAACCTGTGAACGAGACTCTTTCACTAATTGACCAGATCCTTAAAGAGCATGAGGAAATCATGCTCGGTGTCCAGACCTCCGAAGGTATAGCCAACGACCTAACTGCGACGTTGGAGCTGGACAGACCGGTGGAGAGTTTTGTGCCAGGGAGGCCAGGCGACCAGAAGCGAAGCCTGAACGATTTACAGCAGTCGCTGGAGAGGGTAGACAAAGTGCTTCAGGGGCATTTTGATCGTGAGGAGAAGGCCCTCTTGGCTGCATTTGAGAAGCGTCCTCACAGGATGCTTGCTTCAGCCTTTTCTGTTTTGCTAGATGAGCACCAAGAGCTTAGGGACCGCATTGCTAGATCAAGAGAGAATGCGGCCGAGTTGGCAACCGGTGGTTTGTCTGGTGGCTTATGGGAGGGAAAGGCATATGGTTTGCGGGCCTACATTCGCCACACACGTAAGCTGATTGAAGCACACGCCGGTAGTGAATGGGAACTTCTCCGAAGGTTACGGGCAGAACTAGGGGGAAGCTAGAGAGTGTATTGCTTCGGTTGGCTGCGGGGTCGAATCTTGCTGCGGCTACCTTATCTGCGGCGCTAATTCGGGAGTGAAAAGGGGGCTAGCGTCTCTCTTGAAGGTATTTGAAAGCAGACGTAGCCGCTGTGGCACCGTCGCCCACTGCGGTCGCCACCTGGCGAGCTGAATTCCTACGTATGTCACCGACGGCGAAGATGCCAGGGGCGGAAGTAGCCATCAACTCGTCAGTTATGATGTACCCTGTTTCGTCGAGGTCCACGATTTTGGCGAAGCATCGACTATTGGGCTGAAGTCCTATGGCAACAAAGGCGCCGGCCACCTGGAGCGTGGAGGTTCCACCTGTTTTCACATTGCGTAGCTTGAGCCCATTTACTGCTCCCTCACCGGTGATATCTTCGACTACGGTATCCCAGATAAACTCCAGTTTGGACTGCGCAAACGCTTGTCGCTGGAGAACCTGCCCCGCCCTCAGTTGGTCGCGACGATGTATGACGTAGACTTTTGTGGCATGCTGGCTTAACTCCAGAGCATCGGTGATGGCTGTATCGCCGCCTCCCACTACCGCCACGTCACGGTCACGGAAAAGGAAGCCGTCGCAGGTGGCGCAATAGGATATGCCTCGGCCCAGGAGCCTTTCCTCACCGGCGACGCCCAGCCTGACATGCTCCGAGCCAGCGGCTACAATCACCACCGCCGATTCAAAACTGCCATCAGAGGCAAGGACGCGGTAGACATGTCCTTGCTCAAGCCCCGTAACCTCAGCGGTGATGGTTTCCAACCCATACTTGGTAGCCTGCTGGTGCATAAGCTCTCCTAACTCGAAGCCGGAGATGCCATCGGGGAAACCGGGATAGTTGTCCACTCGCTGTGCATTCACGATCTGGCCTCCGAAGATACCGCGTTCCACGAGCAAGGTCTTGAGGCCGGCTCGGGACGTATATAGACCCGCAGTGAGGCCTGCCGGCCCACCACCGATTATGATGACTTCGTGTTTTGTCATTGTCTACTCCTGGCTGAGACTCAATTGTGGCCCGAGACGTCTTTTCTTCAGGGCTAGCTGGACTTGACCGTGACCGAGTGTTTGAGGAAATCGATATGCTTTATTGTGGCACTGAGCAGCATCTCGTCACCCAAAATGGTCGTCAGCAAGACGCCGTGGTTGTCGCAATTGACTGATACTACATCCTCCATCACCTTTTCCAGTTGACCAGCATCGTCGACATATATGGTCGCTATGCACATAACTCTCCTCCTTAGTTACCCTTCTGTTTCTGGAAAGCCTTGCCTGTCAGCAGAATCCCCACGAGTTCTTCCATGTCCTCTACTGCCTTGCCAGCAGGTACTGGGTATCCTTCGAGGCAAGCGTCAAAAACGTCTGGGTCGTAGTGAATGGCGCCCAACACCCGCACGTTTCTCTTGCTCAACTGTGCCTCCAGCCGGGAGGCTAAATCCTCTGAAGTAATCTTGTTGAGGATGGCCCATGTATTGTCAATCCCAACTCCGGTGGCGAAATTGCTCATCTTTTCCGCGAGCTCCAGGGACTCGAAACAGGGCTCAACCACGATGAGCACACTGTCTGTACTGGTCTCCACACCCCTGCCGAAATGCTCCACACCTGCCTCCATATCCACAATTGTCACTTCATCATCCTTCAAGTGTAGCTTCTTCAAGAACTCACGGCTCAGTACCCCCATGGGGCAGGCGCAGCCTTCCAGCGATTGAAGTATTTTTCCTATGCTCACCAGGCCAACGCCGCCTCTGCTAAGCATATGCTCGGATGGAATGTCTGTCACCCTGATCTCATCCTGAGCCAGAAGTCTCGTCTCTGGAGTTGACTCTCCATCGGACAACTTTGGGCCCATCTTCTGTTTCAGGCTTTTCTTGCCGCCGATAAGGTCCATGAGAGGGCGCGGACTTCTGTCAAAGCCGAGCAGCCTGTGCAATCCCGAGTTGGATTCATCTGAGTCTACCACTAGCACCCGATAGCCCCTGTGGGATATTACCTGTGCCAGCAGGGCTACTATGGTGCTTTTGCCACTGCCGCCTTTCCCGCAGACTGTTAGCTTCTTCATTTTCTCGACCCTTGTATTATACCAAGCCAAGGCTCAAAATGAGGAGGAGTTTCCCACAAGCTCTGCTACCGGTTAACTCTCCAGTCTTCTCAATGTTATGTTTACGGCTACGAGAATTGGGTCCCAGACAGGTGCGAAGGGTGGAGAATAGCTCAGATCCAACCTTGATATTTCCCCAACAGTCATGCCCCCGTGTAGAGCGGCTGCGAACACGTCTATGCGCTTGGCCACGCCTATCCTGCCTATCATCTGAGCACCGAGGAGCTTGCCCGTTGGCCTTTCTGCTATCAACTTGATAGTGATATCCTCCGGCTCGGGGTTTGGATAGGTGTGGGCATGAGACGGATGGACTACAGTAGAGGTGACAAAATCGTAGCCTTCAGCAGAAGCCTCGGCACAGCTTAAGCCGGTGCGGGCGACGGTGAGGTCAAAGATCTTGGAAACAGCTGTGCCTAGGATGCCCTCAAAGACTTCTTGTCCGCCCGACGCGTTCTCACCAGCAATTCTTCCTTGCTTGTTGGCCGTAGTCCCTCGGGGGATATAGACTTCTTTTCCAGTGACGAGATGCCTTTGTCCCACGCAGTCTCCGGCGGCAAAGATATTAGGATTGCTGGTCTGCATTTTGTCATCAACGACTATAGTCCCGCTGGAGGCAATCTTGAGACCTGCCTGTCTCCCCAGGTATGAATTGGGCTTAGCCCCCACGGCTAACAAAACGAAGTCAGCCCGATAAGCGCCTTGTGCCAGGGCCACGGCCGTCACCTTGTCCTCTTTATCGCCTTCGAACCCTTGAATGACGGCATCTTTGATCAGTTCGACCCCATTTGACTCAAGTTCATCTTCAACTAACTTCACCATATCGTCGTCGAACATCTTCAGAATGCTTCCCGGCCTCTTTATGACAGTTACGTGCAGACCTCTGCACCTGAAGGCCTCGGCCATCTCCAAGCCGATAAAGCCGGCGCCTATTATCACCGCCTTCTTTGGGGCTGCTTCCGCAATAAAATTCTTGACCACTACCCCATCCTCGGCTGTTCTGATGACGAAGATGTTCTTGAGGTCAATGCCCGGCAGATTTGGGTAAACAGGAGAGGCTCCGGTACATATTGCCAGCTTGTCGTAGCTCAGCTTCACTTCGTCATTCTGTTCATGGTTCTGGGCAAAGATGAGTTTGGCCTGAGGGTCTATCTTGGTAACCTCATGCCTTAGCAGCACGTCGATCCCCCTCTTCTGCTTGAAGAAAGCGGCATCATGGACCACCAGCCCTTCAACATCCTTGACCAGATCAGAGACGAAGTAGGGGAGACCGCAAGAACCATAGGAGACAAAGCTGCCTCTCTCCAAGACAATAACTTCCATATCTGGCTTGTTTCTCTTGGCCCGACTGGCGGCGCTCATCCCCGCAGCTACTCCGCCTATTACTGCGAATCTCTCGGTGTCCATTGCTTATACCTCCTCCATCGTCCGGTCACACAATACGGATTGCCTCACACGGGCAGGCCGAAACACACTTGGCGCAAGCCCGGCAGAACCGAGACGGACGCGAAAAGGGAAACTCAAAGGGGGCTTCCTGCAGCATGACTTTGTTGGGGCATTCAAGCATGGCAGCACAGGTGCCCCCGTCACATCTGTCGGGGCGGCACTTCTGGTAGTCAATTACAGCTGCCGGGTTTGGTATTGCCTTTCCTCGCCATATCCTCTATATGCCTTCAAACCAGCCGTAGACATATCTTTTCAAGTACTCGTCGTCAGGATAGGCTCTGCTGACATCCGGCTCTGTGAAAGAATACCTGTACTGAGCCACATACTCCCTGAGCAACTTATACGCCTGGTTCAATCTCTTCATGGTCTGCTCATCTTCGGCATTCTGGTTGCTGCTCTTATCAGGATGATACAAGAAAGCTTTCTTCCTGTAAGCCTGCTTCATTTCCGCAAGGCTGGCAAACTGGGGCAGGCCCAGCAATCTCCGAGCCCCATCTATCTCTTCGAACTTAGCCACCGTAACGCTCCTGATATTTCGGCAAGAGCGGGTCAAGATAAGGGCTCTCGACCTCTGGTCGAATCGTGCGGTCCACTAGAGTGCCCAGGACTTGGCCAATCATCTTCCTGTCCTCTGGCTATTCATAGGGCTCGGAATGTTTCCGCTAGCCGTTGAGTTGCTTTTTCCATCTCCTGTGCTGCTTGTACTATGTCATCATAGCCTGCAAGTCCTTTTGAACCCTTAGCTTTCTCCACCCATTTCCTGAATTTATCGCTATCTTGTTTGTTATGCTCTATCCAGGAGGTCACGAGTACTGTAAGGCTTCCCTTTTCATCCGTGGGGAATCTTTTCAGAACATCCTCGACCATCGAACGAATCAGATTCTCAGGAACTGCACCTAGGATCTCGTCGACCTTGTCGCCATCAGCGAAGTACATCTGCATGGGTATGCTCATAATCTGGTATTTGGCTGCGGTTTTTTGGTTGTTGTCTACATTGATTTTGCAGAACTTGAATCTGCCAGCATACTCTTCTGAGAGTTTGTCATATATAGGTGAAACCATCCTGCATGGGCCACACCAAGGTGCCCAAAAATCAACCTCTGTGGGGATGTCTGACCTCAAGACCTCCTGTTCGAAATCCTCATCGGTAAGCTCTATTACCTTGCTCATACTACCTCCTGAACTAATATTAGCGCTGTCCAATTCTTTTGGGAACTTGCAGGTCGCGGCTTGGAATCCTGCACATCTCAGAGTCGCCTCGGCTACTCTATCTGCAAGCCTTGGCTGCTTGTCCACGGTGATGATGTCAGCGATGCCTGAAACCGCTTCACAACCTTTGTTTCTAGATAGTCTGGAATGTCTATCGGACCGGCCTCAACTCTGCTTAGCACCTGCAATGAACTGTATCGCTCTATTATCACTGCCCCTGTGACCTTGACGATTCCGTGGTTTCTATACCGCGCATTGGTGTTTTTGGTGGGTATTGTTTGCCCAGTATGGCCAGTAGGTCGGATATCATCTCCGGATTGATGACAAAATAACACCGTTTCTGTCCTTCGTGACGGAAATCTACAATCCCGCTGTATCGCAATATGGCGAGATGCTGTGAGATGTTGGGCTGTCTAGCCGGTTTCAGAAGTTGCTGCACATCCGTGACGCATTTCGCCCCTCTGCATAGCTCCTCCAAAATCATAAGGCGCACCGGGTGAGCTATGACTCTCAGCATCTGGGACTTGGCTGCATAAGCTACCTGTGCCATTGTCATCGAAGTACGTCGTTTCGAGCGACATGCATATATTCTAAATGTTGAATGTCTGCATCTATTATACTAGCCAAGCTCTAGCGTGTCAAAGGCGTACCTAAGATTATCTCATCGGTACAGAAAATGCCCCTGCCTCCCCAGGCACTAAGGCATCAGGTACACTTCGGGTGGCTTTTTCCACTCGGTGGGGGGAACCAAGGCCATATTTGCTGTGGATGCAGGGCAGCAGGATGGCGTTTCTTGTGGTGGGGTTATTTGCCTTGGAATCGGGGCTGCCTCTTTTCCAGGAACGCCTGAACGCCTTCCTTGAAATCATCGGTTAACTGCTGGTTTACCGATGCCTGATAGGTATATTCGTAGCCCTCCAGGCCTCTGTTGACCGCCTCTTTGATAGTCCTAATCGATATCGGTGGCATATTCTTGATTTGATTGGCTAGCTCTGTGGCGGCATCCATCAGCTTCTCATGAGGTACCACCTTGCTCACTAACCCCCATTGACAGGCCTCTTCGGCAGTCAGGAATTTGGACGTCATCAAGGCTTCTTTGGCTCGGAACCGGCCGACCTCAGAGGCCAGGCGAATCATTCCGTAGGGGCAAGCCATTCCCAGGCTGGTCGCCGGCCAGGCAATTGTGGCCTTGTCTGAAGCTACCATGAGGTCGAACTGTAGCAACCATTGAGACCCCTCGCCAGCAGCAACGCCGTTGACAGCGCCAATGATTGGCTTTTCAAAGCTAAGAATGCGCTGCGGTTCCCTTTTCAGGTTGACGAGGTTTCTTCTTATCTTTGTAGCATCAGCTTCAAACGTCGAGATGTCGGCACCAGCGCAGAAGGCCCGACCAGCACCGGTCACAATCACTACCCTGACGTCATCATCTATTTCCAGCTCATCGAGCGCATTGAGAAACTCCAACCTCATCTCCAGGTTGACTGCATTTAGTCTCTCGGGGCGGTTCAGCGTTATGGTGGCTATTCCATCCTTCTTTTCTACCATGATATTGTTGTACTCCATTCGTACTGCCTCCTTTCTGTTGGGCTCGAGCCTGTGCTTCAGTCACAGGCGGGTGTCAAGGGCTTTTCGATTTTGCAGAGCGTGTCCCATTCTATAATATTCTGTTGAGGGTTACCAGTGGAGCTAGCTGGAGCAGGGTGGACAGCCCCAGTTGACATAATGCTATACCAGAAGACTAGGAAATTAGTCCTGAGTTTCGGTGAGAAATTCGTCATGTTTTCGCATTTTTTGTCTAGTTATATGGCTTTAGGCCTTGACAAAAGCCGTCTGGTATACGAATATATGCGGGTATTCTTTTTTATCGCGGTAGATTCTTTTCTGTGACTTAGTCGGAAGACATGAATCGTGGGAGGATGGAGTTGAGCGAGTTGCTTACTACCAAGGAAGTCGCCAAATACCTCAGGCTAAGAACGGAAACCGTGCTGCGCAAGGTGGGAAAGGGGGAAATACCAGCTATTAAGATGGGTGGACGCTTCAGGTTTGACAAGGAGCAAATCGATGAATGGCTGCGTCATAAATCAACGGCGAAGAAAGGTGTTCTAGTTATCGATGACGAGGAGATAATCAGGCAGCTGTTCAAGGAGACTCTCGAGGCCAGTGGCTGCCATGTCATAACTGCCAAGAGCGGCGCCGAGGCAGTAGCGCTGGTGAAGAGCTCGAGTTTCGACCTGATTTTCATGGACCTCAAGATGCCGGGGATGGATGGGGCGCAAACCTTTCGGCGTATAAGGCGGATTAACGAGTCCGTGCCTGTAGTCATTATTACCGGGTATCTGACGAGTGAACTGATGGAGCAGGCCCTGGAGCAAGGTCCCTTGGGGGTTATGAGAAAACCGTTCAATGCTGTGGACATAGCGAAGTGCGCTGACAGCTTCCTGAGTGGTGTCAAGGCAAAGCAAAAGCTAACAGAGGGGTTTCAGCGGCTGGGGTATATATCGAGCTAGGTGGAAGAACCAGCGCAAGTGGGTGGAACAGGCATGGGGAGAAAGCCAGTTACAAAAAAGAAGATGGAGACGGAGAAACAGCTGCGGCTAATATTCGCTGCCGTGGAGGCTTCTCGTCAGTGTATCATCATCGTAGACCTGGCGGGGAATATCATTTATGCAAATAGGGTGGCGGAGAAGATAACTGGAGCCCCTGCGGAAGACCTGGTGGGGAAAGACGTTCGGGGCCTTTTCCCTGACCGGGCAAAAGCGGAAAGCCTAATCCAACAGGTGTTGGAAGAGGGCTACTTGGAGGAGGAATCGACATCTGTGGATGCGGATGGTCGGGAATCTCCTTGTCTCTCTGTCGCTTTTCTCATCAGGGATGAAGATGGACATCCGCTCGGGATGCTGGTGAGGATAAGCGACATCACCGAACGTAAGGAGGCGGAGGAAGCACTGCGGGAGAGCGAGGCGAAGCATCGCGACTTGGTGGAGAACATAAACGATGTAGTGTATGCCGTTGACAAGGATGGAACCGCGACCTATGTCAGCCCAGTCGTAGAGTCGCTAATTGGATATCGCCCGTCGGAGATCGTGGGGCGCTCGTTTGCTGAATTCATGCGCCAGGAGGATCTACCAGGTGCCATGGAGAACTTCCTGCGTGTCCTTTCTGGCGATACCACAGCGGATGAGTATCGGCTTCGGACCAAATCTGGGGAGATGCGGTGGGTGCGCAGTTCCAACCGGCCCATCTTTGATGGAAATGGTCTCGTTGGGGCGCGCGGAGTGCTTACAGACATCACCCAGCGCAAGGAGGTGGAGGAGGCGCGTCGGGATAGCGAGGAGAGATTCAGAGGCATTGCCGAGAGGAGCTTCGACGCAATAGTCTCGCTGGATCTTGAGGGACGGGTCACGTATGCTTCTCCCGCGGTCGAGAGGATGTTCGGTTACAGACCTGAGGAGATGATACAGAAACGCTTCCACAGTTTTGTGCCTGACTCGGAGATCCCAAAGGCGCTGGAAATGATCGCTGGAATGAAGTCAGTTCAGAACTTGCAGATGGAATTCGTGAGGAAAGATGGGGCATTGTGTACTGTTGAGGCCAATGCCTCTCCAATACTCAGGGGTGGGAAGGTCGTTGGATACCAAGCAGCCTACAGAGACATCACCGAGCGCAAGCAAATGGAGGAAGCCTTGAGGCGGTCGGAGGAGAGATACCGGACTATCTTGGAGCAGATCCAGGATAGCTACTTCGAGATGGACTTAGCCGGCAATCTCACGTTTTTCAATGAGACAATATGTCGCGACCTGGGATATCCTCGAGAAGAGCTGGTGGGGATGAACTATCGAAATTTCATTGCTGTGGAAGACCAGAAGGGGGTGTATAAGGCTTTTGTGAAGGCTTATCAGACAGGTGGGACGGGCAGAACCCCTACCTTCAAATACATGCGGAAGGACGGGGCCACTGGATTTGGCGAGACGTGGGTTTCCCCCCTGAGAAGTGAGAAGGGGGAGATCATCGGATTTCGAGGGCTCAGCCGGGAGGTCACCGAGCGCCAGGAAATGGTGGAGAAACTGAGAAGTTCGGAGGAGCGACTGAGGGTTCTGTTTGACTTCGCCCCTGACGCTTGTTTTTTGATGGACATGGAAGGCAATTTCGTCGATGGCAACAAAGCCGCCGAGAAGATGGTGGGTTACAGGAAAGAGGAACTGGTGGGGAGGAATCTCGTGGAAGCGGGCATAATCCCGGTGGACCAAATAGAGAGGGCGTTAGTGCTTTTCGCCAAGAACGCTCAAGGGAAGGCCACGGGGGTAAGTGAGTTCATCCTCAACCGGAAGGACGGTGGTCTGGTTGCCGTGGAGATAAGGACGTTCCCGGTGGTGATAGAGGGGCGGGCGTTGGTGTTGGGTAACGCGCGTGATGTCAGCGAGCGCAAGGAGGCGGAGGAGGCTTTGAGGGAGTCGGAGGAGAGATACCGCACTATTCTGGAGGAGATGGGAGACGGCTACTTTGAAGTAACCCTTGCTGGCAAGTACACGTTTGTCAATGATTCGATGTGTCTCATCATGGGATACTCCAAGGAAGAGATGTTGGGAATGGACTATCGCGTTTTGACGCCTCAAGACGATGCGGGACGCGTGCATAAGGTCTACAATGAGATGTACCGGACGGGCAGGCCGCTGGAACGATTCTCTGCCGAACTCATAAGAAAGGGTGGCGGCAGGCGATTCTGTGAAGTCTCGGCTTCGCTTCTGCGAAACCGTGCGGGGGAGGTTATCGGCTTCCGTGGAGTCCATCGTGATATTACCGAGCGCAAGGAGGCAGAGGAAGCCCTCGGGCGGTGGGAGGAGAAACATCGGACTATCCTGGAAGACATGGAAGATAGCTATTTCGAGGTAGACCTCGCGGGCAATTTGACCTTTGCCAATGACTCAACGTGCCGCAGCCTGGGGTATCCCAGAGAAGAGACGGTGGGGATGAACTATCGGGATTTCACATCCGAAGAGGATGTTGGGGTGGTGTATCAGGCTTTTAACCAGGTGTACCGGACGGGCCAGCCAGCGAGGGATATTTCCTGGACAGTGGTTCGAAAGGATGGAACAAGAGGAATTGTAGAAGCGTCGGTTTTTCCATTGCGAGACGACGAAGGGGAGATTATTGGTTTCCGGGGCATTGGCCGCGACGTCACCGAGCGCAGAGCGGTGCAGCAGCAACTGCTGATGAGCAGCAAGCTTGCTTCCATTGGTGAATTAGCTTCGGGCGTGGCTCACGAGTTGAACAACCCCCTGACCGGCATTATGGGCTATGCCCAGCTCCTCACGGCGAAGCAGAATGTACCGCAAGATGTCAAGGTAGACCTTGATAGGATTTACGGCGAAAGCCAGAGGGCTGCCAAAATAGTGCAGAACCTACTGAGCTTTGCCCGCCGGCGTAAACCCGAGAAGAGCTATTTCGATGTAAACGAGCTCGTGCAGAGGGTCCTGGAACTGCGAGATTATGAGTTGAGGACGAGCAATATTGGAGTCTACGTTGATGTGGCCGCCGACCTTCCGTGGACTATGGCTGATTACCACCAGATTCAGCAGGTCTTGCTAAACATCATCATCAACTCTGAGCAAGGCGTAGGCGAAGTGAAGCGGCGAGGCAAGATTAGGATAACAACCGGCATGAAGGAAGGGTGCATCAGGATTTCCGTTGCGGACAATGGTCCTGGAATCCCCGCGGAACAGGTTGGCAATGTCTTTGACCCGTTCTTTACCACCAAGGAAGTGGGAAGTGGTACGGGTCTGGGGCTCAGTGTGTGTCATGGCATCATAACTGCGCACGGTGGGAACATATATCTGGAAAGCCAGAAAGGGAGGGGGACGACCTTTACCGTTGAGTTACCGCTAGTACGGGAAACTGAGGCGGTGATTGAGGAAATAAGACCTGCGCCAAAAGTAACCCCGCCACGCAGGGACGAAGGAGCCGCACGTATCCTGATTGTCGATGATGAGCCAGCGATTTGCGACATCTTGGTCAGAGCTCTCTCCGAGCACGGTTATCAGACGGACAGTGCATCAAGCGCCAGGACTGCTTTGAGAAAGATAGCCAGAAATGGTTATGAGCTTTGTATCATCGACCTCAAGATGCCAGTTATGAGCGGCAAGGAGCTATACGAGACGATGAAACGCCGCTTCCCAGAGCCAGCCGAAAAGGTGGTCTTCATAACCGGAGATACAATAGAGCCAGCCACCGAGCGTTTTCTGGTTTCGACGGGAAGACCTCACCTGCCCAAGCCTTTTGGGTCCGACGAAATCATAAAGGTAGTTGAAAAGGCTCTTGGAGGTGGACCATGACAAGTAACATGGAGAAGGCGACAATCCTGGTTGCGGACGATGAGTTCTCCGTAAGGGACATCATCTCTCGGAGGCTGACTGAAGAGGGCCATGAATGTGCCGTGGCTTGTGATGGGACTGACGCATTGAAGAAACTCAATGCCCGTGAATTTGGCCTAGCTTTGCTGGACATCAAAATGCCGGGAAGACTGGGTACAGATGTACTAGAACAAATTCAGGTTAAATGTCCAGATACTGCTGCCATCATGATAACCGCCATAAACGACGTCGAAACGGCTATCACTTCACTGAAGATGGGTGCTTATGACTATATTGTCAAGCCCGTGAACCTGAATGCGCTTGTAATTTCTGTGGAGATGGCACTGGATAAGAGGAGGCTGATACTAGAGAATAGAGAGTACCGGCTGCATCTTGAGGATAAGGTCAAGGAACAGGCTGAGAAGATCCGCGACTCGTTTCTCAATTCAATCGCGTCGCTGGCTTATGCTCTGGAAGCCAACGACAGGTATACCAGTGGCCACTCACAGAGGGTGACGGAAATGGCTGTTGCTATTGCCCGAGAGTTGAGCATGCCCGAGGACGAAGTTGAGAAGATACGGCTTGCTGGGCTGCTGCATGATATCGGTAAGATAGGGGTGAGGGAATCGGTCTTGAATAAACCGGGCAGGCTGACTGATGAGGAATACCGAGAAGTAATGGCTCACCCTGAAATAGGGGAACGCATCCTGAGCCCGGTTGTCGAAGATGTAGAAATCCTGAGAATGGTTAGACACCATCACGAACGCTATGACGGCGGCGGTTATCCTGATGGGCTGTCGGGTGAGGAGCTATCTGAGGAGACCGGGGTCGTGGTGGTTGTTGAAGCTTGTAGCAACATGTCAAGCAGTGCAGAGGGCAAGGAAAAGCTGTCGCAGGGTGCCAGGATTCTTGCCGTGGCTGATGCCTATGACGCCATGACCTCAGATCGCCCATACCGGTGGGCAATGAGCCTTCAAGATGCATGCGCTGAGATGGAAAAGGGCAAGGGGAGGCAGTTCGACCCGGTGGTAGTGGGTGCTTTTCTGAGAATATTGCACGGAACTGCTGAATACAAAGCTCCTGCGGCGGCGGTAGCCACTCTCAGTCAAAGAAGCTGAGTCCCTGCCATCAATCGGCGAGAGCGCGGCTCAATTTAGTTGACATAATACCTGCCATGTCTTCGGTCACTGGCTCTCCTTGATAGGGCATCGTAGTGGTAACAGCTACTTCCGAGTTTCTACGTGCTTCTGCCGTGAAAAGCCTTGTGGACCTCTTTCAAACGCTTGTTGGTAACGTGGGTATAGACCTGCGTTGTTCTGATGCTTTCGTGGCCTAACATCTCCTGAACGGAGCGAAGGTCGGCACCACCGATTAGCAGGTCTGTGGCGAAGGAGTGCCTCAAGGTGTGTGGGGTGACTTCTATGGGCAAGCCGCATCTCTTGGCATATTTTTCAACAATTCTCTGGATAGATCTTGCGGTAAGGCGCATTTTTTCGCCATCCTTAGTAGTGTCAATGCTGCCGCTGTAGCGTCTAAACAGTGGCTTAAAACTGTCTTTTCGTGTTTGCAGGTAGCGCTCTAGCCAGTGTACGGCCGTATCTGATAGAAAGACTACTCTAGGCTTGTCACCCTTTCCTCGGACGCCAAATTCTTTACGGTCCAGGTTTATCTGGTCGCGGTTCAGCCGTACCAGCTCTGAAACCCTGAGTCCTGTGCTGAACAGAGTTTCCAGGATTGCCTTATCTCTGAGCCCGGCCTCATTCGATATTTTGGGGCTGTTCAGTAGCCTTTGTAGCTGCTCCAAACTTAAAAATGCGACAGAACGGGCACTTTGTTTTGGTAATTCGATCTTATCTGGGGATAAAGTTCTAGTGTCGCGCTGAACCAGGAGATAGCGAAGAAGAGCCCTCAGGGCGATAATGTGGTAGGTTTGGGTAATCCGTTTGAGCGGTGTGCCATTTTTATTGCGGTAGCGAGCTAAAAATAATCTGTATTGTCTTACGAGCTCCTGGTTTACGTCCCCTGGTTTCAAAAGTGGATTATTTTCTGCTGCCCACGAATGAAAACGACTTAAGTAGTGTTTGTATTGACGGATAGTGAGCGGGGAGCAAGACTTTTCGATTACAAGGTACTCCAAGAAATCCGAGATTAGGGACTTCAAATTTTCGTTGGTCATTATTGATGCCAGTTAGCGTCTTTTTAGCTCTTGCATTAAGATCCGCTGTGCTTCGCGCATTGATAGTTCCTTATCGCTTAACTTGAGGTTAGAGCCATCATATTTGGATTGATTCTCCTGAAACTCAAAGGCTAAATCTGCTTGGGCTTTCTTTAACATAAGGTAGGGATACACACATTTCAGGAAGTCATAAGCTCGGGTGGAACTTAGCTCCCAGGCATAGCAATCACGCCATTCAGGTTTTTTATACTTGCGCTTCTGTATTCTTCCACCGAAAGAAAATTTATAGAGATGTAATACGTAGTCGTTAGTGTTGGACACAATGGCTCTCAGGCTGTATTGGATGTTGCCTAGGTGATTTTTCCCTTTGACTATTGCTATACAGCCTTCGCCGTCAAAGAAGCCAGCTAGATATGCCAGCCGAGTACTCTTGCTTTTGAGCATGAAGCTTGCCTGATATTCACTTATGTCGCATAATGTCACTTTTGCGACATAGGAACATTTTAATGCTTCTGTATAGTACTGTCAAGTGTGGATGTTTTTTTGTTCGAAGCCCTATGCAGTTATTCTACCTGTGTTGCTGCTAAGGAACAGGCCTCGACACATTTGGCGCAACCCTTGCAGAAGCGAGATGGATGAGAAAACGGGAACTCGTAAGGCGCTTCCTGTCTCAGGACTTTGCCTGGGCACTCAAGCGCAGCAGCACACACCCCATTGTCACATTCGCCAGGTTGGCACTTCTGATAGTCAATTGCGGCCGCCGCAAGCGGCATTCTTCTATTCTCCCCTAGTTAGGTCTACTTTGGGTTTAGGCCACGGTGGAGGTTTGACGTAGACACACAGCGATTCTGCCCAGGAGTTTGTCCAGTGCCCACCCTTTGAAGGCGGAAACGGCCACCGTTGTTTCATCAGGCAATTTCAGGGGGATGGTCAGCGCCTCCAATTCGTCGCGGTCTTCCACGACCAAGTCAATCTTATTGAGAACTGTGATGCGGAGCTTGCTCTCAAGGTGAAGGTCAGCTAGGATTTCCTCCACTGTCTGGAACTGTGCAGCAGCGTTCTGATGTGTTATGTCAACTATATGCAACAGCAAATGAGCCTCAGTCAGTTCCTCCAGTGTAGCCCGGAAAGCAGCAACGATAGATGGAGGCAGTCTGTGTATGAAACCGACGGTGTCTGTAAGCAGGCATGGCTGCTTATCGGGCAACACCAAGCGACGGGTCACTGGATCCAGAGTGGAGAACAGCTTGTCCTCCACCGGTACGTCGGCACGGCTCAACGCATTGAGCAAAGTGCTTTTTCCGGCGTTTGTGTAGCCGACCAAGGCAACGACGGGAATACGGCTCTGCTGCCGTTTTTGGCGATAGAGCGCCCGATGTCGTCTTACAGCCTCTATCTGGTTCTTAAGACGGTGGATATGGTTGCGGATAAGTCGACGGTCGGTTTCCAGCTGCGACTCGCCAGGGCCTCTAGTGCCAATGCCGCCGCCCAACCGTTCGAGGTGACTCCACTGCCCGGCAAGACGTGGTAGAAGATATTGGTGCTGGGCTAATTCGACCTGGAGCTGACCTTCCCGAGTCTGAGCCCGCCTGGCAAAGATATCCAGTATTAGTGCTGTACGGTCTATAACCTTGACTTCCAGAGCTTCCTCGAGGTTCCTCTGCTGGCGTGGCGCGAGCTCATCGTTGAAAATGACCATAGTATATGGATACTCCTGTTTCAGATTGATCAGGTCTTCGAGCCTTCCCCTGCCCAGATAGTAAGTTGGAGAAGGTCTTCTTAATCTCTGGGTCAGCCTGCCGACTACTTCGGCGCCAGCTGTCTGAGCTAGGTAGCATAGCTCCTCCAAAGAACTATCGATGGGCCAGCCATCCGCACAGGCCTTGGCTTCGATTCCGACCAGAAACGCCTTCTCAGGTGCCGTTTGAGTAGTAATCAGAATCTGTCGCATGGCTCAAGATATTATGTCAACCTACTCTAGTTCACGTTTCTTCCAGTTCAGGAGCCGGCGTATGCCTTCCTCAAGGCGGTCATCCGGCAGAGAGAAAGACAAGCGAACATAGCCTTCGCCAGCGCTGCCGTAGCCCGTGCCCGCGGTAACCGCCACGTTGGTCTTGTCCAGCAGCTCGGCGGCGAATCCTGCTGATGTATAACCCTCGGGGATCCTTGCCCAGATGTAGAAACTCGCTTTGGGCAACTTGGCCCTGAGGCCCATATCATTGAGGGCTTTGGCTAGTTTGTCTCGGCGCTTTTGGTAAGTGGCGTTATGCTCCGCAACGCACTCCTGCGTACCGTTCAGAGCTTCAATAGCCGCTCGCTGGATTGCCTGGGGGATGCCTGAGTCCAGATTGGACTTGAACCGAAAGAGTGCATCTATCATCGCGGCATTGCCGACAGCCATACCTATCCGCCAGCCGGTCATGTTGTAGGTCTTTGACAAAGAGTGGAATTCAATGCCGACTTCTCTAGCCCCAGGCGCCTGCAGAAAGCTTGGCGGGCGGTACCCATCGAAGGCAACTTCGGTATAAGGAGCATCATGGCATACGGCTAGCTGGTGTTTCCCGGCAAAACGTACTGCCTTCTCAAAGAAATCAACCTCGGCCACCGCTCCTGTGGGGTTATTGGGGTAGTTCAGCCACAAGAGCTTGGTTTTGTCGGTTATTTTTTCAGGAATAGCCTCCAAGGCTGGCAAGAAGTCGTTCTCCTCGGTCAACGGCATATAGTAGGGCTCACCGCCAGCCAGTATCGTGCTCATAGAGTACACCGGATACCCGGGGTCTGGGACCAGAGCCAGGTCGCCAGGGTCGATGAAACAGAAAGACATGTGCCCGATGCCCTCTTTGGACCCGATTAGCGGCAGCACCTCTTGGTTCGGGTCAAGCGCTATTCCAAAACGTTTTTGGTACCACACGGCGATGGCCTGGCGAAGTTCGGACAGTCCGGCGGTCTCTGGATAGCGGTGATTATCTGGGTCATGGGCTGCCTGGCATAGCCGGTCAATAATATGGTGCGGTGTGGGCATATCAGGATCGCCGATGGCAAAGCTGATTACATCCTCTCCCCTAGCTCGCTTTTCGGCGATCTTCCGGTTGATTTCAACAAACAGGTACGGAGGAAGCTTGTCAAGGCGGTGTGAAAGTTTCATTCCAGCCACTCTCCAGCAAAGACCTCTTCCACTGGTCCGGTGAGATACACCTCCCCTACACCGTCCCAGCTTACGGCCAGGTTGCCCCCTGGCAACATTATGTGAACTTGGTCACCAATGTAACCTTTGAGTCTGGCAACTACGGCGACGGCGCACGCGCCGCTGCCACAGGAGAGAGTTTCTCCAGCTCCCCGCTCCCAGACCCTTGCCTCAATCTTCTTCTGACCTACAACCTTGGCTACCTCGAAATTCACCCGGTCCGAGAACATGGGATGGTTTTCCACCCGTGGCCCTATCTCGCACAGAGGGAATTCGGCTACCGACTGTGATGTGAAGCTGACGGCATGAGGGTTGCCCACCGACACAAATGACAAACTGAGTTCTTTCCCAGCCACACCTACAGGATAGTCCAGTATTGGTATTATGTCAACTTCTCCCCTACGCTCTTCTCGGTTGCCCATCAGGGCTGGGATATCATCAGCGCTGAAGCGAGGCATGCCCATATTCACTTTAGCTCGATTGAGTTTGCCGTGAGCAGCGAAAGCGTGGACTTCTCTAATCCCTGCTAACGTGTCGATGGCCAGTCTTGCCCTGGGAGCTATTTGCCTATCGATGACATACTTGGCAAAGCATATCAGGCCGTTGCCGCACACCTCAGCCTCCGAGCCGTCGGGATTCAGCATCCGCATCTTTAAGCCACCAATGTCTGAAGTCATCACCAGAATCAGGCCATCGCCACCTATGCCGAAATGGCGGCGACACATATCTTTTGCCAGCTTTGACCAGTCTCTCTGTATATCGCGGGCGTCCAGCAAGATGAAGTCGTTCCCGGTAGCCTGTAGTTTACTGAAATTCATGATTGACCTCTTTGTTTTGAGTACCAGCCAGGAACGATTTCACCAGACTAGCTGTTTTCTGGCAAATATCGTCGTGAACGTCAAACCAATGGATTCTGGAATCAGCCAGGTGAAACCAGGCATATTGGCCCCGGGCGAACCGATGCGTGTCATGCTTCATCTGCTGAACCGCGGTGGGTAAGTCGAGCCTCCCGTCAAGGAACATACCCATATGCCTATAGCCGATCCCGGACATGGAAGGCAAATCCAGACTGTAGCTTCTTGCCATCAAATCTCTTACTTCCTCAACTAGTCCGTGTTTTATCATCTCTTCTACGCGAGAGTCAATTCTGTGATACAAATCATTCCTCTGAGTAGTCAAACCAATACTAAGGACTGGAAAAGGAGGGGCCTGCTTTTGCCATAGCTGGGAGGCGCACTTTCCTGTTTCCTGATATATCTCCAGAGCTCTGATGATTCGTCGGAGATTGTTTGGCATGATCTTGGTTGCGGCCGCCGGGTCTAGCCTCTGAAGCTCTTGGTAAAGAGCGTAGGTGCCTTTCTCTGTGGCCCTCGTCTGAAGGTTATGTCTGAATTCAGCATCGGGAGGCACGGGTGGTATCTTCCAGCCTTCGAGTACCGACCAAACATACTGTCCGCTACCGCCAACCAGAAAAGGGATCTTACCTTGGTGCTGAGTACCTTCAATCGCCTTATCAGCTAATCCCTGGTAGATGGCCAGGCTGAAAGACTCATCGGGGTTGATTATGTCAATAAGATGATGTCGAATCAGAGACCTATCTTCACGACTTGGCTTAGCTGTGCCGATCTCCATGTAGCGGTAAACCTGGCGACTATCGGCGTTCACTATCTGGCCGTCGAAATCTTGAGCCAGGCGCAGTGCCAGTTGGCTCTTGCCTACCGCTGTCGGGCCAACAACAGCAACGAGGCACTTCATTACGTTGACTTGATGGCTGCTGTCTGGCTGACGATGCTCACAAACTGGTCACCCTTCAGGCTGGCACCGCCGACCAGGGCGCCATCAATGTCTCGTTTGGCGATGAATTCAGCAATGTTGTCACGCGTAACACTGCCACCGTAGAGTATGCGTATGGCTTCTGCGGTATCGGTATCCCAGAGGCTAGCCACAGTGCCACGAATAATACTGATAGAGACGTTGGCTTGCTCACCAGTGGCTGCCATACCGGTGCCAATAGCCCAGATGGGCTCATAGGCAATGACTAACTGGCTGATAGAAGTCACTTCTGCCAGTGCTGCTTGCACCTGTCCGGCAATTACAGTCTCTGTTTGGCCGGTCTCGTGGTCTTCAAGGCTCTCACCGACGCAGAGAATAGGCCTAAGCCCAGAGCTCAAGGCTGCCTTTACCTTGCTGTTTATGGTCTCGTCAGTCTCGGTGAAATATTGTCTCCGCTCTGAGTGGCCAATGATGACGAAATTGCACAGACCAACCAGCATACGAGGCGAAATCTCGCCGGTATAGGCGCCCTTGTGCTCAAAATAGATATTCTGAGCACCTAACTCAATGGACGTGCCCTGGACTAGTTTCTTTATCGCAGTTAGAGACACAAAAGGTGGGCAGAGCACCTTTTCCACACCGGTTATCCCGTCCAATTCGGCCAGCATCGCCCGGACAAGATCTGTAGCTTCAGAGACATTAGTATTCATCTTCCAGTTGCCAGCAACCAAAGGTACTCGCACGATTACGCTCCGAACTTGGTCAGTTTCAAGGCATTGGCCATGGCCAGGGGCATGATATCCACGGCAGGAAATCTACCCAGTCCACCTGCGGCGCAGGCCGACTCCGAGAATCTTTCGACCTTGTCAGGTCGACACCACTGGGAATACAGCAGGATAGGCACTGGATGCCAGCTATGCCCTTTCAGCAGGGCTGGCGTCGAATGGTCACCGGTAACGATGACCACAGCTGGTTTCAGACTCAGTAGCTGAGGAAGAGCCGAATCAACCTGTTCAATGACTTTGACCTTTCTGTTGAAGTCGCCATCCTCCCCGGCGCTATCTGTCTCCTTGACATGAACAAAGAAGAAATCATGCTCATCATAGCAGTCGGCTGAAATGGTGAGCGCTTTCTCGATGTCACCGTCAGCGTCGAATATTGTCATTCCCACCAACTTGGCGAGACCTTTGTACATGGGATAGCGGGCTATTGCCGCCGGTTTCAACTTGTATGTTTCACCCATGGAAGGAATATCGGGGAGTCTGGAGAAACCGCGCAGCAGAATCATGTTGCTCGGCCGATGCCCGGCCAAAACCTCCTTGGCTTTCCTGACAAACTGATTGAGAATGTCAGCCGTGTGCTTTGCGCCTGGGTTTGTCGCTGAAGCTACGTTAGGAGTGACACCTGTCTTTTGCGGATCAGTGTCGTTGATCTCGGCAGCTAGACCCTCACCGCGCAGAACCAGTAAGAACCGATGGTCTCTGACTGGCCAGACGAAGAATTGGCTGCCTTCCAGCGTGATCTGACTCAATAGTCCACACAGTTCAGCGCATTTGTCAGTAGCAATACGACCAGCTCTGCGGTCCGTAACAACCCCCTGGTCATCAACAGTGCAGAAATTGCCCCGGGCGGCGACGTCATTCTCTCTGAGTTCGAAGCCTATCCCCAGTCCTTCCAAAACGCCCCGCCCGATGGCAAATCTGACCGGGTCATAGCCGAATAGTGCCAGGTGTCCTGGGCCACTCCCTGGTGTAATTCCCGGGCTTACAGGGTCACTGAGCCCACATACGCTCTTTCTGGCTAGATCATCAAGGTGAGGGGTGGAAGCTGTCTCGAGTTCCGTCCTACCTGTCTTAGGATCGGGTAACCCACCCAGTCCATCAATGACTAGCATTACTATCTTGGACGGTGAGGCTATACTGATTTGTCTTATCGCTTCGAGGGCAATCATAGTCACTTATCCAGCAACACGGCTACGCCAGGTAGGTTTTCTCCTTCGAGGAACTTCATACTGGCACCGCCGCCTGTAGAAACATGGGTCATCTTAGGCGTGAGATTCATTTCTTCGACGATTTCGGCTGTCGAGCCACCACCGACAACAGTTGTTGCCTTGAGGCTGGCCAGCAGTTCAGCCAAGGCCGTCGTTCCGCGGGCGAACTGCGGTAATTCGTGAACTCCCATGGGGCCGTTCCAGAAAACAGTCCGACATTGTTCTATTTCCCGGGAAAAAAGCTCGATGGTCTGAGGACCTATATCGGCGACGTATTTGCTGGGAGGTATCACTGTTACCGAAACCACCTGTCCTGTAGCCTGCTCGCTGATGCTATCGGACACGATAACGTCCACAGGCAGAAGCAAGGATGCTCCGTTCCGCTGAGCAGCTTGCAACAGCCGATGAGCCAAGTCCTGTTTGTCGGCTTCTATCAAGGAAAGACCGACTTCGTAGCCTTGGGCCTTGAGGAAAGTAGCTGCCATACCACCCCCAATAAGCAACAGGTCAACTCTGCCTGAAATACTCTGAATCAGACCAATCTTGTCGCTGACCTTGGCCCCACCTAACAAGGCACCGAAAGGATGCTCAGGATTGGTCAGGATACTGCCCAGAGTGGCTAATTCCTTTTCCATCAGAAAGCCAGCAACTGCCGGCAGATAGTTCGCTATTCCCACCGTGGATGCATGAGCCCTATGCGTAGCGCCGAACGCGTCATCAACATAGACATCAGCGAGTTTGGCCAGCGCTCGCGCAAATGATGGATCATTCACCTCCTCCTCACTATGAAAGCGAATGTTCTCCAGCAGCAGAATCTGGGCATTGCCAAGGTTATCAACGGCCTCCTCTACTTGGGCGCCAATACTGTCGGAGACGGTTGACACTGGCAGACCAGCAAGTTGTGACAGGCGCTGCGCCACGGGCGCCAGCCGCAATTCCTCGACTACCTTACCGTGTGGTCGCCCCAAGTGAGAACACAGGATGACCTTTGCCCTGTGGTCAAGCAGGTACCTGATAGTGGGCAAAGCAGCACGAATTCGGCTATCGTCGCTAATGGTACCGCTCTTGATATCGAGAGGTACGTTGAAATCAACTCTCACCAAGACCCTCTTCCCCTCGACTTCTATGTCTCGAACAGTCTTCTTGGCCACTTCAGCTTTTCCGTATGATTCGTTCCAGCTTGGCTACTATCTCTTTGACGTCGTGTACCGCTCCTGGGGACGTATGAAAGACGTTCTTTCCTAACCGATCGGCTTCAGCGATCTCCGGGTGGTAGTTTATGAACCCTAGTAGTTCAAAATCAGAAAGGTTATCTATGATGAACTGCTGGTCGTTATCGTTTCGCGTCTTTGAACCAACTGTGTAGCATTTCCCGACGCCCAGGTCTTTGGCCAGGTCTCGAATAGCTCGAGCCGTCTGGAAGCTTCGCTGTCCTGGCTCGACGACTATGATGAAGGCATCGACTGCTTTGGCCGTGCCTCGACCCAAGTTCTCCACACCAGCATCCATGTCCATAACGACTACTTCGGACCTGCTCAGTACCAGATGGCTGAGCAGACTCCTGAGCAAAGCTCCTTCTGGGCACAGGCACCCACTGCCTCCTTTCTTGACCGTGCCCATAACGAGAAGCTGTATCCCGTCTTTCTTGACAGAGAATTGCTCAGGAATGTCATCAACTTTCGGGTTGACTTTGAAGAAGGTGCCGATGCTGCCTGCTTTGACTCCGGTGCGTTCCTGGATTAGGTCTTTGAGCTCGGCAATGGGGGTTATGCCCTGGGCTTCATCGGAGCTGATGCCCAAGGCTGTAGCCAGATTGGCATCAGGGTTGGCGTCGATGGCAATGACTTTGTTGCCTTCGCTCGCATATACCCAGGCCAGAAGGCTTGCCACCGTGGTTTTCCCAACGCCGCCCTTGCCAGTGACAGCTAACTTCATGTCCTCTTACACAGTGCCCGAAAACCTGAGCTCTCCTTGGGGTACCCTCAAACCCAGGGTTGCCATCCGCGTAGCTAGGTTACGATGAGTATATCCGATGCCGAGTGCAAAATCAAGGCACAGGTCTTCTTGAAGGAGTTATCAAGTTAATCAGAGCAATGCTATAATAGGTTCATGCGTATTGCCGTCATCGGGTTGGGACTCATTGGAGGTTCCATGGGATTGGCCCTTAGACGAGCGAGGTGGCGGGCGGCAGAGATAGTCGGTTATGTCCGCCGTACTGAAGTGGGCCGCGTAGCCCTGGACTCGGGCGCTGTCGATAGAGTTGAGTCAAGTCTAAAAGAGACAGTGAGAAGTGCTGAACTCATTGTCATCGCTACTCCAGTTCTAACCATAGAGAATATCCTTTCGGATATAGCTGCCGACCTGGCGCCTGACTCTGTTGTCACCGATACTGCCAGTACCAAGTTACAGGTCATGCGCTGGGCGGAGCAACTGCTGCCACCGAGAGTAAGCTTCGTTGGTGGTCATCCCATGGCAGGCAAGGAAACATCTGGCATCGAAGCTGCCAAAGCTGATCTGTTTCGTAGCTGTACCTACTGTCTAACACCGGCGCAGCAGGCCAAACCAGCAGCACTCGAAACCGTTACTGATATGGTGAGACAACTGGGAGCTGAGCCCATGACTATCGGGGCTCAACAGCACGACAATCTAGTGGCCGGCATAAGCCACCTTCCCCTCTTGGTGTCGGCGGCCCTGGTCTCAGCAACCACTCGGAATCCCTCTTGGGAACAAATGTCACGGCTAGCGGCCAGCGGTTATCGAGACGTTACCCGTCTGGCTTCAGGAAACCCAGAGATGAATGCACACATCTGCCTCAGTAATCGACCCGCGATCATTTCCTGGATTGACGAATTCACTAGGGAGCTTCAAAGACTGCGCGGGCTGGTAGCCGATGGCAACAATGAAATAGAGGCAGCCTTGGCCATGGCTAATGAGGCACGGCGGAGATGGCTGGAAAGAAGCTGCTAAAGAGCATCGTATCTCCTAAACAACTTGCCGGAGAGGTTGTTGTGCCCGGTGACAAATCCATTTCGCATCGGGCTATCATCTTGACCAGCTTAGCCTCAGGCAGCAGCAGAATCAGCAACCTCTCACCGGGAAGAGACTGTCTATCAACCGCACATTGTCTAAAGGAACTCGGGGTGAGATTTGCCACTGAACCGGATGAGGCGTCATCTCTGCTCATTCAGGGATCCGGAAAAACTGGCCTGACTGAAGCTCAAAACGTTCTCAATGCTGGCAATAGTGCTACTACTATGCGTCTTCTATCCGGAGTCCTTGCCACCCAACCTTTTGTTTCCATCTTTACTGGCGATAGGTCACTTCGTTCCCGCCCTATGAAACGGCTGATCGAGCCACTACGACTGATGGGAGCTGAAATCTTCGGCCGGCATGAGGATTCCTTTGCCCCGCTGGTTATCAAGGGCAGAGGACTCCGCGGCATAACCTACTCGTTGCCGGTACCCAGTGCTCAAGTAAAATCGGCAATATTGCTTGCTGGCCTCTTTGCTCAGGGGGACACCGTGGTTGAGCAGCCTCAGCCGTCACGTGACCACACCGAGCGCCTACTCGAGAGAATGGGAGTTAAACTTGAGAGTGCTAACACTCATGTTTTTCTGACCCCTTTGGCAGCTCCGTTAGCTCCGGTTGACCTCCATATTCCCGGTGACATCAGCTCAGCAGCTTACTGGCTAGTTGCTGGAGCTATCCATCCCAATGCCAGGATAAGGATCATAGGCTGTGGCATTAATCAGACGCGAACCGGTGTTATAGATGCGCTTCTGGCCATGGGAGCCAAACTCGAAGTAGTGAACCAGCGGTTGGATGGCAACGAGCCGATCGCCGATCTTAGCATAGAGTCTAGCCAACTAAGAGCCGTTGAGGTCGGCAGAGAGCTGATCCCGCGCCTGATTGATGAAATACCGTTACTGGCTGTAGCTGCCTGTGTAGCGGAAGGTAATACCATAATCAGAGATGCCGGCGAGTTGCGGGTCAAGGAATCAGATAGGATTGTGACTACAGTCCGAGAGCTCTCCCGGCTTGGTGCCAGGGTCGAGGAACTACCCGATGGTATGGTCATTTACGGAGGCAGGTCCTTGCGAGGTGCCGAGGTTGAGACTCACTCTGACCATCGGCTGGCAATGAGCTTGGCGATAGCCGGCTTGGTAGCTAAAGGAGATACCAAGATTGCGAACGCGCAGGTGGCCCAGATATCATACCCAGCTTTCTGGGAAGAGCTGGAAAAACTCGCTAGATATTGAGCTCGGAGTTTCAGGGAGGTGGCTATGACCACAGAGCCGGTGCATATAGGTTTTGACAATATCATTGCCATGAATAGAGTAGTGGTTATGTTGTCCCCAAGGCAGCAACCGACCAAGCGTCTGATCCAGGAAGCTAGGAATAGAGGAATGCTCATTGATGCCACCCATGCTAGAAAAGCCAGAGCTGCCGTAGTGCTAGACAGTGGACACATAGTGTTAGCTGCCATCACGCCGGAGGCGATTGCCGGAAGGTTGGTGGTTGGTCGAGGAGAGGTTGATTCTAAGTCAGGAGTAGATGAGGAAGAGAAGTGAGGAATGAGAAGCCAGGTCGCCCTTTATCTGTGCATCGCCTGCTTGTGGTCGTCTCTGGGCCTTCTGGCGTTGGTAAAGACGCTACGCTCGCCAGAATGAAAGAGGCGCGGCTACCTTTCCACTACGTTGTGACTGCTACTACTCGAGCGAAACGGCCGGGAGAGAGAGACGGCGTAGACTACCATTTCCTTTCTGAGGACGAATTCCATCAAAGGGTAAAAAGGCGAAAGTTCTTGGAGTGGGCGAAGGTTTATGACAATTACTACGGTGTACCCAAGGAAGAGATAAGGGAAGCCTTGAAAAGCGGACAGGATGTAATCGTGAAAGTAGATGCCCAGGGGGCAGCTACCATCAAAAGGATCCTGCCTGGAGCGGTCCTTGTCTTCCTTATGCCTCCTTCCACCGAGGAATTGGCCCACCGCCTGCAACAACGTCACGGTCAGCTTCTGGCTGGGCAAAGCTTGCGACTAGACAAAGCACAAGCAGAAATGAAAACCTTGTCCCTCTTTGATTATGTCGTGGTGACCCATAAGGATAGGCTGGACCTGACTGTTTCTGAGATAAATGCTATAGCTACTGCTGAGAGATGCCGCGTTCAACCGAGAGTGGTGAAGCTGTGAGTGATGCCTAGCGCTTCTCCCCAGTCCTCTGTTGTAGCTGATGAAGATAGCCCCCTATATACCCTTTCACTTCGCTAGCAGGCTGGTGGACGCCGAAATGGCCTTCGCATAATATGTGGGCGTCAAGGTCAATGAGCTTCTGCAAAGAGACGACAGCCTGGCTTAGGTCGGTTCCCCAGGCAACCTCATACGGTCCGTGAACATCCTGCCCGAAAAGAACTCTCTGACCGGCAACGTCCACATAGATAGCGATGCTGCCTTGAGTATGGCCAGGAGTGTGAAGGGTCTTGAGTTCGTGTTTGGCGAAGTGCAGGCTATCCTCAGCTTCCTCCAGCCTAATGTTTACCGGACATGGCTGGTAATCAACTCCGTGATATCTTGCGAGATTCTGAAAGGTCGTCTCAGTTTCCGCTCTCCACAGCACCCAGCTTGCCCAGGATTTCCTCCTCTTTAGCTCTCATGCGTTGGCTTTCTTCAGGCTGCTCGTGGTCATAGCCCAGAAGGTGAAGCACGCCATGGACGGTGAGTAATGCTAGTTCTTGGTCGACACTATGCCGTTGCTCATGTGCTTGCTGCACTGACTGTGGGTAGGAAATGATGACTTCGCCCAAATGGCGAACTCCATCGGGTGGAGCCACAAAAGATGGCTGCTGCTCCTGCCCGGTGTCAAGATGCATGCGGAAGGCGAGCACATCGGTCGGTTCGTCTAAGCCTCGATAGGTCCTATTGAGCTGCCGGACTGTCTCAGTATCGGTAATGACTACCCCAAGTTCCACTGGCGCAACGCCTTCAATCTCAAGAGCCTTCTGAGCTATGCTCTTAAGCCAGTTCTCTCTAACAGAGGCCTTGAGTTTCTTTTCGATATGGACATTGATTTCAGGTTCCATCAGAGCCTTACCACCATAGAGGCATCATAGCATCAAAGGTGGTTGCTTTCAACAGAAAATTCCCCGGCGTTTCGCGCTTGAAAGGGAAGAAAAAACTATGCTATATTTGGGTTAGATACGTATCGGCACAGCCGGAGGGATCGCATAGTGGTCTAGTGCGGCCGCCTGCTAAGCGGTTACCCCAGGATTGGGGTCATGGGTTCGAATCCCATTCCCTCCGCCACTCTGGAAACAAGGCCACAACCAAGCTCGGGCCTTCAATTTATCAGGCTCGCTAGTTCAAGACTGGGCCCAGAGAAGCGAGTTTGGAAAGACCGGCCCAGAGACCTGGCCAAAGGCCCCTTTGGCACGGAGCGAAATAGCCCAAAAGCAGTTGCCTGGCGGCCTACGAGCAGACCGGGCAACCTGTCAAAGCATGCGTGTTGCGGCAGAAGCAGCCAGATGTAGCTTCGCACCACTACGTGGGAGGAGATGTCATGCGGCAACCGTTGGAAGGAATTCGAATTCTAGAGCTCGGGATGTTCCACGCAGGACCGGGTGGCACTGCTATTCTGGGTGACCTAGGCGCAGAAGTAATAAAAATCGAGGAGCCAGTAGTGGGTGACCCAATGCGCAGGTTAAACCTGGTGGGTAGCGTCCGTCTAGAGCTTGAAGGTGGCGCCAGCATCTGGCATGAATGTGCCAACCGCAATAAAAAGAGTGTCACCATAGATTTGAGCAAGAAAAAGGGAAAGGAAGTAGCCTACCGCCTGGCAGGCAAGTCAGATGTTTTTCTCACCAGTCTTCGCAGGCCAGCTGTAGAGAGGCTGGAAATGGATTATTCCGTTCTCTCCAAGATTAACCCAAAACTCATTTATGCTTGGGTGTCCGGATTTGGGCCCAATGGCCCTGATCGTGACGCAGGCGCTTTTGACTATCAAGGGCAGGGTAGGTCGGGGATGATGTTCTCTATGGGGGAACCACAGATGCCCCCGCTTGTGTGTCAGTTTGGGATCATCGACCAGGCAACATCTATTATGGCCAGCCATGAAATAATAACCGCGCTGCTAATGCGGGAGCGTTTCGGAGTTGGGCAAGAGGTTCATGTTTCAATTTTGGGTACTGCGCTGTATCTGCTTTATGCGAATGTGTCGATCGCACTCATCGGTGGGCTTGAGGTTCCACGGCATCATAGGACAACAGAGTACCCTCTGAGAAACTACTACAAGTGCGCCGATGATCGCTGGTTCATCATGACCCTTACTATCTCCGAGAAATACTGGCCGTCACTTTGCCAGGCAATTGGCCGTCCCGAACTGGAGAAGGATACGAGATTTGACACGGATGAGAAAAGGCACGCTAATTCAGAGCAGCTGGTTGCTATGTTTGACCAGATCTTTGCTGCCCGTCCTCGGAAAGAATGGCTGGATATCTTCGCCAACTTTGATTTCCCTGTGTCGCCTGTTCATAGGCTTTCGGAACTTGTGGATGACCCCCAGATTGTGCAGAACAATTACATAGTGGACTTCGACCACCCAAGACTGGGAAAAATAAAGATCCCCGGTTATCCTGTCCAGTTCAGTAAGACCTATGCCAGGACTAGGAGTGCTGCTCCAGAGCTGGGAGAACATACCGAGGCTGTCTTGGCGGAGATCGGTGGCTATTCGCTAAAGCAGATAGGAGAACTAAAGAACGAAGGCGCTATTTGATACTGAGCTCAGAGAGAATAAACAGCTGTTGATCGTCGCTTCTGACCATGCGTCAGACAAGGGGTTGTTGAGAAAATAGCCTTCACGCTTCACGTACCCAGCCCCAAATTGACACTCTTCCCCAATCTAAGCTAGCATAATGACTAACTGTTTCTTACCGATTACCCAACCGGAGGGAGAAATGAGCCTGGATCAATTTAGCCTAAGGGCCAGAGTGGCTATCGTAACTGGAGCTGGGCGTGGCATAGGTAAGGCCATAGCTCTGGGTCTGGCTGATGCTGGCGCCACTGTCGTAGTTGCTGCCCGCACAGCCTCTGACATCGAGAGTACAGCGTCGGAGATCGAGGCAAAGGGCAAGAAAGCTCTTGCCGTACCTACTGATGTGCGTCTCGGCGACCAGGTAAATGGCTTGGTGGACAGAACGGTGAAGGAGTTTGGCAGAATAGACATCTTGGTTAATAACGCTGGCGGGTCGTTCAATAAGCCCACGATGGACATGAGCGAAGGTGGTTGGGAAGCTATCGTCCGCGAGAATTTGAAGAGTGTGTTTCTATGCAGCCAGGCAGCCGCCAAAGTGATGATATCTCAGATGAGGGGTGCAATTGTCAACATTGCTTCAATTGCCGGGCTTTATGCTTACACTTTCAATGCTGCCTATGGAGCGGCTAAGGCTGGTGTCATAGACTTAACCAAGACTATGGCCATAGACCTGGCCAAATACAACATCAGAATCAATGCGATTGCACCAGGTTACATAGGTACCCCAGGCATCATGCAGTTATTCGGCGCGCAGCCGGAGGCAGTAAATCAAATCCCGTTGGCTCGTTTGGGGAAGCCTGAGGATATTGTAGGCGGAGTAATCTACCTGGCCTCTGACGCTTCGTTTTATGTTACTGGTGAAACCATAGTCATCGATGGCGGCTTAACCAGCAAAACTGGTTTCAGCCCAACCTAGGGAAGTCCTGGGAGAATCTGGAATAGGATATGCGCCGGTATTACATCTGGACTATAGGCTGCCAAATGAATAAAGCTGAATCGCAGCGAGTAGCGCATTATCTGGAACTGCTCGGCTACCAGGCGACGCCAGTGCCCTGGAGTGCCGACCTGGTTGTGCTGAATACTTGTGTCGTCCGCCAAAGCGCTGAGGACAAGGTTCTTGGCACCCTTGGATATTTGAAAGGCATCAAAAGCTATAACCCTGATTTGTCCATTCTAGTTACCGGCTGCTTTGTCGATCTAAGGATTGAGGAACTTGAAAGATGTTTCCCTCATGTCGACCTGTTCTTCAAGCCCGGGGCCTACGTCGAATTACTTAGTTGGGCTCGAGAACAAGGCGTAACCGTACCTGAAACGGTACTTAGCCTACCCCCGCCAGAGCATGTGGCGCCCACGGCTCTGATTTCTATTATTCAGGGGTGTGACAATTTCTGTTCTTATTGCATTGTCCCCTACCGCCGGGGAAGAGAAAAAAGCCGTCCGGTGATGGAGATAGTGAGGGAGATCCGGCACCTGGCACAGTGTGGAACGAAAGAAGTCACCTTACTTGGACAGAATGTGAACTCTTATGGGCACGACCTTCCAGCACAGCCCGACCTCAGTGATCTGCTTGCTGAAACAAATGATGTTGCCGGGCTGACTAGAATTCGCTTTCTGACCAGCCATCCCAAGGATATGAGTCAGAGGCTTGTCAGCGCTATCGCTTCCCTGGATAGGGTTTGTGAGCACATAAGCTTGCCTTTTCAGGCAGGAGACAATAATATACTGAAAGCTATGAGGCGCGGTTACACCGCAGAGCAGTACCTGCAGCTGGTTGACACCATCCGCCACTGCATTCCCGAAGTAGCTCTTAGCACCGATGTTATTGTGGGTTTCCCTGGTGAGAGTGAGGGGCAATTTGCTCGAACCCTGACGTTGCTCCAAGAAATCAGGTTTGATACTGTTCACGTCGCTGCCTATTCACCGCGTCCGGGGACCATTGCTTCAAGGAAGTACCAAGATGATGTCTCGCCTGCGACTAAGAAAGAACGTCTGAATAGAGTTGAGGCACTTCAAGCCGACATAGCGGGTCAAATCAATTCGGAGCTTCGCGGCAAGACGGTGGAGGTGTTGGTGGAGGGAAAGAAGAGAGGAAAATGGTACGGGCGTACCCGGAGCGATAAACTGGTCTTCTTCAAAAGTGACAACGACTGCCTGGGGCAACTGGTGAAGATAGCAATTGGCAAGACCAGCCCCTGGGCTTTGCAGGGCGAGGTCGTTGCCGATTGCACAGGACTGCCCACTATAGGAGAGACCTCAGTGGGAAGAGATGGCGCGATGCTTGGCTTAGGGCTGAAGTCCTAGATGAACAAGATGGGTTCGGCGGACATGTACGGAGGAACCGAAGTATGCGAAGAGCACAAATAACGGTCAGACCAAGCTCTAACTTGCAGGAGCTCCAACAGAAGGTCCAGGAGCTCAAGAAAAAGCTCAATGCAGTAATAGTGGCCCATAATTACCAGCGACCTGAGGTGCAAGATATCGCCGACTTCGTGGGCGATTCGCTGGAACTGGCCCGCCGCTGCGCTGAGATAGAAGCTGAAATCATTGTCTTTTGTGGCGTTAGGTTTATGGCGGAGACGGCAGCTATCCTGAACCCGTCCCGTAGAGTCCTGTTGTCTCATCCCACTGCCGGTTGTCCTCTGGCGGATATGATAACTGTCGAGGATGTAAGAGATTGGAAGGCGAGCTATCCTCAAGCAACCGTGGTAGCTTATGTCAACACTACCGCTGCCATAAAAGCTGAGAGTGATATCTGCTGCACCTCAGCCAACGGCGTCAAGGTGGTAGAATCAGTTCCTAATAACGAGATCTTGTTCGTCCCTGACCAGCATCTAGGGCACTACATATCAACTAAGACCGAGAAGAGGGTGATACTCTATCCTGGTTTCTGCGCTACGCACGCTCGGCTGAATGCAAAGCAGGTCAAGGTAGCCAGGCGACTTTACCCAGGGGCCGAGGTCTTAGTCCACCCTGAATGCCGTGCTGAAGTGATAGGTCTAGCCGACGCTATCCTCAGTACGTCGCAAATGATTCGGTATGCCAAGAAAAGCCCGGCGAGCAGCTTTCTCATTGGCACGGAAGAGGGAATTCTCCATCCCCTGCGCGGGGCAAACCCAGGCAAGAGCTTTCACCTGATTGCCAGCAGTCTGATTTGCCCTGATATGAAGAAGACCAGACTGGAGACTGTTATCGAGACTATGGAACTGAAGCAAAACGTGGTTACGGTGCCTGAGGGAATAAGACCAAAAGCAAAGCAGGCCATTGATAGAATGTTGGCAATAGCCTAAGAAGGTAACGTAGATGAGTTACTATGATTACGTCATAGTTGGCAGCGGCATTGCTGGATTATATACTGCCTTGCTGGCTGAAGACATGGGCAGCGTCCTGATCTTGACCAAGGGTAGCATTGAAGACTGCAATACCAGACATGCCCAGGGTGGAATCGCCGCTCCGATAGGCAAGAGTGACTCGGCTGAGCTTCATTTCCAAGACACCGTGAATGCTGGTGCCGGCTTATGTGATCCTGAGGCAGTACGTATTCTGGTTGATGAGGCGCCCGACCGCATTGATGACCTCATAAAATTCGGCGTTCCCTTCGACACTGTAGATGGCGAGGTTGCGCTGACCAGGGAGGCTGCTCATAGCGTGGCCCGAATCATTCACGCTGGCGGTGATGCCACTGGTGAGCATATTGAAGTTACCCTGAGTCGACGGGTGCATATGTCGTCGATAGAAGTTCTCGAACACTGCCTGGCTACTCAGATTCTGACAGACGATGGCAGAGTCAAGGGGGTGAGAGCTCTGGATTGCCGCACGGGCTTGACTGAAGAATATGAATGTCGCTTCGCCATTCTAGCTACCGGCGGTGCCGGTCGGCTTTTTAAGTACACTACGAACTCCGAGGTGGCCACCGGCGATGGTATTGCTCTGGCTTTTCAAGCTGGTGCTGAAATCACCGATATGGAGTTCTTCCAGTTTCACCCTACAGCTCTCCGTCTCCCCGGCGTTCCTCCCTTCCTTATCTCTGAAGCTGTAAGAGGTGAAGGTGGTACCCTGCGCAATATCGAAGGCGACCGCTTTATGCCCGATTATGCACGCGAGGCCGACCTGGCTCCTAGAGACGTGGTGGCTAGAAGCATCCTCTATGAAATGATAAAGACTGGCAGTGACCGCGTCTTCTTGGACGTGACTCACGCGTCACCTCGCCATGTCACTACTCGCTTTCCTCATATTTACCGCTTCTGTCTTGACCATGGGTTAGACATCACCAAAGGTCTTATTCCTGTAGCCCCGGCTGCCCACTACTTCATGGGTGGGGTTAGGGTCAATACCTGGGGAGAAACTACTATTCCCGGACTCTTCGCCGCTGGTGAGACCGCGTGTACCGGTGTCCATGGAGCTAACCGGCTGGCCTCAAACTCGCTACTTGAAGTAGTCGTCTTCAGTAAACGAATTGTCGAAAGAACCCAGGAACCGGACAAGGCCGGTTCAATCTCAGTAGCGACAGGAGCCGACTATCACTGCCTGAGCCAACGCGAAGCTTTGGAGACCACCTCTCGGTTTAACCTGCCAAACCTCCAGTCCCTCCTATGGGACAAGGTAGGTATCGTCCGCTCAGGGCAGGGTCTGGTCGAAGCTGCTGATACCCTGGCGGCCTGGCAGCACTCCTTGCCCCAGCCAACGGATCGCCCGTCCTATGAGCTCGGTAACATGGTGTTGAGTGCCCGCCTGATGGCCGAGGCAGGGGTGGTTCGCGAGGAAAGCCGTGGTGCTCATTTTCGCACCGACTTCCCTGAGTCATCACGAGACTGGCAAAAACACATTATCTTCAAAATGGATGACCTTTCACGAGCTGCCTCCAACTAGATATGCCACCTTTTGCCCCTGTATTCCAACCTGCTATATTGAGCCAGCCAAGGGACGTTCGGCAAGGCAATCGTGGGTACTGCCACAGAACTAAGCCGCACACTCCTCAACCAGCCCTTGCTGGAAGAGCGCGCGGTTTATCGGTCTTCTACTGATAGCCAACTACGGGAATTCAGTCGAAATGCCCCGAACCTCGCTTGTGCCACTTTACTTCTGGGTGATTTTGTACAAGACGCCTTCTACTTCTGCCGTTACGTAAATGGCACCGGAACCAGAAACAGCGAGCCCATTCATCATTCCGCTGGGAGGGAGTATCGCAGCAACCGGTGCCCCAACACCCAAGCCCTCGACCAGAGATGTTATGGCACCTGACTCTGGGTCAATCGCGACCAGCCGCTGCAATCCGGCTTCAACGACTAGAATTGTGCCATCTGCTTGGACTGCTACCGCTTTGGGCAGTTGCAGCCCGGAAGCTACCACTTCCTTTTCCCCGGTGGCAAGATCGATCAGAGCCACATTGCCAGCTGTAACCTCTGTGACATAAATCTCGTTTTCACCGGCAAACGCCAGGCCCATCGGGCCACCTAGATCTTTGGCAACCACCTCCCGAGTCTCTCCCTCAGCGCCGGAAACCTTGACCACATTTTTCTTGCCCAGTTCTGCAACAAGAATGCTTCCATCGTCTAACTGCAACATGTCATAGGGTGCCACGAAGCCTTCGAAAGTTTCAACAACCTGGCGGCTCTGAAGGTCAAATACCTGAACAACACCCATGAAGAAGCTGCTCACAAGGGCGCTGTCGCCTTTCACCGATACGCATAACGGATAATCCAGCCCGTTCACGTCAAGAATCCCCAGAGTTGTGACCTCCCCGGTATTCCCATCAACCTGCCTTAGGGAATAAGTATCTGCCACATATACTGTTTCGCCGACAACTGCAATTCCTCCTGGGCTAGTCAGATTGGCTTCAACCCAGGTCTCTACTTCGCCTGTTTCTGTATCGACACGATAGATGCCACCGCGGTCCATACTGGAAACGAAGAGCTCGTCTTTTGAGTTAAAAGCAAAGTTATCCAAAGTCGGTATGAGTTGGACAGCAAGCGTTTTTTCACCGGTTTCAATGTCTATTTGGAAGAACTCACCGGTGAAATTGTCTAGTGCAAAAAAATTGCCTGTGGAGTCGAAATTGACGGCAACGGGGATGGTGAAGCCGTCTGCTATGGTTTCGACTTCCCCTGAGTCTACATCAACCCGCACAACTGCTTCCCCATGATAGAGAGGCGTATACAGCTTGCCATCCGGGCCGAAATCAAATGCATTTGGCGCCCCGATGCCTCTGACAATGAGCCGGGGCTTCTCCGCTCCTTTGGGATCGATTTCCCATAAAGCATCACCTAGGACGGACTGAGTGACAAATAAACGGCCTTCGTCGTTGAAGCCGACGGCATTGATGAAAGGTAGGCCATCAGCCAGTACTTCAATCTCGTCACCGCATTTGCAGCGGAGTACACCGTCCAGGTAACTAGTCCAGTATAAGTCCCCTTCCGGGCTAAACGCCAAGTCGTCTGATTGGCCTTCAGGGGCAGCTACGCATTCGGTTACCTGCACCTGGCCACCCTCAGCAGCTAGTTTGTAGATTGCTCCCCCAGAGACACCCCCTACGTAGAGGTTGTCCTGGATGTCGAAGTCCAGACCGTTGAAACCCGCAGCATAAGACCCGGGCACTAGAATTTCCACTTCATAACCAGGGGCAACAGCAGTTGGTTCAGTGGTAGGAAACACCGCCGGTTTTACAGCTGATGGTGCACATGCCGCAAGTGCAGCTAGCAAAACCAATACCAGTGCTACCCCTGATGAGGTGATTCTCTTGAGAAGATCTCGCTTCATTTCTCGCTGCCTCCTTCATCTACGAGCATTTGCCATGGAGTATAGGGGCTTCATGTCACGTTGTCAAGGACGTACATCGTACTGGTGGGAAGGGTTAGAAAAAACCACGGGAAGGCATTATACTGTATCAATTGACCAAAGCTGGAGGTGTCGGATGGCGAGAAAGAAGGTAGTGGCGCTAGGGGGTGATGGGGTAGGTCCTGAGGTAGTTGATGCGACCTGTTATGTGCTGGGGAATGCCGGTTTCGACCTGGAGATAATTAAGCCTCCCTGTGGTGAGGCAGCCATGAAGCAGTACAACGATGCCTTCCCCGAGGAAACCAGACAGTTGTGTGACATGGCAGATGCCATACTTTTTGGTGCCACCGGCACTACCAGTATAGCTATCCTGGCTTATTTGCGCTGGTTCCTCGACAATTATGTCAACATACGCCCGGTGAAGTACTACGTTGGAGCAGAGACTTGTTTGAAGGACGCGTCAGGTATTGACTTCGTGATACTCAGGGAGAACAGCGAAGGCATGTACAGCTTTGCGGAAGGTGATCTGGCGCTGCTGAGGCAAAAATTAGCAGACTTTCGGACTATAATGGGGAAATCTCTTGCTGGTTTCGGCGAGGGCAAGTTTGCCCTCAGAATAGTGTCAGAGCGGGGAACCCGGCGATTCGCGAAGTATGCCTGTGAGTATGCCACGCAGAGGAGGAAAAACGGCTATCCAGGGAAACTGACCTGCGTTACCAAATCCAACGTCCTCAGGCAGAGTGATGGCCTTTTTCAAAGCATAGTGGAGGAGGAGGTGAAGAAATACCCCAAGCTTGGCTACGAGCATTATTATGTGGATGACGCGGCACGGCGGCTGCTCAGGTATCCCAGGGAACTCGATGTAGTAGCTACTGAGAACATGTTCGGAGACATACTCGCCGACGAAGCCTCAGAACTGGTAGGCGGGTTGGGAATAGTCGGCAGCGCTTGTGTCGGGGGTAAGGTAGCGTACTTTGAATCTGTCCACGGCTCGGCGCCAGATATTGCCGGAAGGAACATCGCAAATCCTACCGCCACAATACTATCAGCGAAGCTTATGTTGGATTACCTGGGGATGCATCAAGAAGCGGACGCTTTGGAGAGAGCTGTGGCAGCAGTATATAAGGATGGGAAGAACTTGACCTATGACCAGGGAGGAAAGGCTACTACAATGGAATGTGCCCAGGCTGTCCTCGCTGAAATCGGGTAGGTGGCTTGAAGGGAGGTACATCATTATGGGAATGACCCTTGCAGAAAAGATCCTGGCCAGAGCGTCAGGCAAAGCCGAGGTAAGACCAGGACAGTATGTAACGGCGACCGTGGACTTGGCTATGACCCATGATGCCATGGCTGCGGTTGCCCTTATCCTGAACGAGGCAGGGATTACCAAGGTCTGGGATCCCGACAGGGTGGTGTGTCTACTTGACCACTATACTCCGTCGCCCACAGCTCAGATGGCGGAGGCTCGCAAACTGGTAGAGAATGCCGTAACAGCCCTCAACATAAAGAACTTCTACGGGCAACAGGCCGGAGTCTGCCACCAAGTATTGCCGGAGAAGGGTTGGGTTCTACCTGGACAATTGATTGTCGGTACTGATTCGCATACTACCACCTATGGTGCCTTTGGCGCAGCCGGTACCGGCATAGGCTTCTCTGAAATGGCTTATGTTCTTGCTACAGGTAAGCTCTGGTTTAAGGTACCGGAAACGATAAGATTCGTTATGTCGGGAACGCTATCTCCCAGAGTGATGTCTAAGGACATTATTCTGTATATAGCTGGGAAATACTCGATGACCGTTGCTCAGTACAAAGCAGTGGAGTTCTTAGGTTCCGTGGCCAAGGAAATGAGCATCGCAAGTCGCATGACTATGAGCAACATGTCCGTGGAGATCGGAGCAAAGTTCGGCTTCTTTGAGCCGGATGAAAAGGTGAGACGATACTTGAGTACAAGGACTGACCAGCCTTTTGAACTTGTCAGTCCCGACGAAGATGCCGTCTATGAAAAGGAATACGAGGTAGACGTCTCTAACCTGGAGCCGCAGGTTGCCTTCCCCTTCGCTGTTGACAATGTGAAATCGGTCTCTGAAGTGGGAGCGGCTAAGGTGGACCAGGCGGTTCTGGGCTCCTGTACCAATGGCAGGTTAGAGGACCTAAGAATAGCAGCTGAGATTCTTACTGGTAGAAAAGTACATACTGGTACCAGGTTGCTGGTTATCCCTGCCTCTGCTGAGGTATATAAGGGGGCCATTACGGAGGGAATATTGCACACATTGGTCGATTCTGGGGCTATTATCTGTCCGCCCGGATGTGGTCCCTGTTTCGGAGCCCACATGGGACTCCTGGCGTCTGGGGAGTCCTGCATCGCCTCTATTAACAGGAACTTCAAGGGCCGGATGGGAAGCCCTGAAGCCAAGGTATATCTGGGTTCTCCCGCAACAGTCGCCGCTTCGGCTATCCAGGGGCGGATAGCAGATCCGCGGGAGTATTGAGGAGGATTGCCATGAACATTATTAGAGGAAAGGTCTGGAAATTCGGCAATGATGTGGATACGGACGTCATTAGCCCTGGTCAATACGTCGCCAGTCCTATGGAGGAGTTGAAGAAACACGTTTTGGAATCTATCAATCCTGAGTTTCCTCAAGAGGTGAGGTCAGGCGACATTATCGTTGCTGGCAGCAATTTCGGCTGTGGCTCGAGCAGGGAAACGGCGCCGGCTGCTCTCAAGGCCCTCGGGCTTGGTGCCATAGTAGCGGAATCTTTTGCTCGCATATTCTTCAGAAATGCAATAGCTATAGGCCTGCCTATCATCACCTGTCCTGAGGTATTTGGCTCCTTTGCCGAAGGGGATGAGTTACAGCTTGACCTTGCCAGCGCCAAGGTCATTAACGTGACCAAGAAAAAAACCCTTAACGCTCAACCGTTGCCCGACGAGATGAGAGAAGTTCTGTCCAAGGGTGGCATTGTGCCGTTGCTCAAGGAAATCGCCAGAGAAAAGGCCTGAGCAAGCTATCCTGCCCTACTTGATTGTGGGGTTCTTTTGGAAAGGAGGTTTGACCTGAAATGACTCATACTCTTCACCGACAAGGAACGGCGGAGAATCTGGCCAACGACTATCTCATCATAGGGCTGCCCAATGTGCAGACGCCCGATTTCACGGAGAAGATGGCGAGATTCTACGAGATATGCCTCAAACACGGGCCGGTCAATTCCAGTTCGTCTGTGGCTTGGAGGATATACGTGTTTGACGAAAGGGAAAAGGTAACCAGTGTTTTGCAAGACGTAATCGAGGCAGACCTTGGGATTTCCATAGTTGTCTCGGGTCTCTATGATAAGGTCGCCGCTTCTTGTCACGGGGCCGGAATCGAACCCCACACGATAAACTACTCCCTTGGCTTCTGGGGCAATACCAGCAGACTTCCACAAAAGAGTATCCTCGAGATCACTACCATGTGCGGCCACGGGCTTATTTCACCCAACCTGGTGTGGGATTTAGTGGATAGGGTGTCCAAAGGCTTTTCAGCCAAGGAGGCAGCCCAGGAGATAGCGAAGTGCTGTGTTTGCGATATTGTAAACTGCAAGAGATGTGAGCTTCTACTTGAGAGAATCGATGAGGATATCAGGTCCGGGAAGTTGACTATTCCTAAGCCTTCTTGACCTGCGCAGCAGGGCGATATTCGGAGGTGACAAGATGGTTATTTTGGAAGACAAGTGTGTTGGCTGCAATCTCTGCCTTCCTTATTGCCCAGCTTCGGCTATTAGAGAGGTTCCTGACAAAGGCGTGGTTATTGTAGTTGAAGATGAATGTGTTGAGTGTGGGGTGTGCTATCGGTCTGGGGTATGCCCTGTCGATGCAATCTATCCGCAGGATCTGGAATGGCCCAGAACCCTGCGCGCCGAGTTTAGCGACCCCAGTGCTCCGTACATGTCGCCCATCTTTGTCAGCCAGGAGATAAGGACCTGGCAGAGGGATTGGGAGAATCGAGGCGCGGGAGCAAACAGAAAAGCGCTACTGGACCGTAAGGGGGCTGACTTGCTGATTACCGGGCGTGGAACTGCAGAGATGAAGACTAATGATGTAACCGGCCGTTATAAACGTGGGCGCTTTGGCATGGCTGTAGAAGTTGGTAGAGGGGGAGGGGGTACAAGGTTCGGCGAAGTACAAAAGATATCCAGTGCCTTGGCTAAACTCGGCATCCAGTTTGAGAAGAGGAACCCGTTCTATAACCTCTTGGCTGATGTGGAGAGTGGGGTGCTAATACCCGACATCTTGAATGAAAAGGTGCTTTCTTGTATTATCGAGTTTAATATTCCCTGTGAAATGCTGCCCAATGTGTTGCGATGTTTGCAGGAAGTTGCGACCGAGGTTGAATCCGTCTTCGTTGTTGACCTTATCTCCGTTGTGGATGAGGATGGGACTACACGGGCAGAGAAGATGACCAAGGGAATTGGGATTCCGTTATCCATAAATGGTAAGGTAAACGTTGGGCTGGGACGACCACTGGCTAGTCTGGACGCTTGACCACATGTGAGTCTTTGATGGGCATTCAGCCGGCACGATTTCCAGAAGAAACTCGGGGAGGATGTCCTGGCTAGATTCCCGGTCTACGACCACAATCTATACCAGAACTGCGAATACCTGGGGCAGCCATCGAGCGGCACGAATGTCTCCATCAACGCCAAGGTGATGAGCTGTGACCCGAAGATTGACATCGGTTCAGTTGTACCGGATATCAACGCTGGTTATGGTGGTGGTGCAAAGATCAGGTTGCCCGGGTGGGAGTTGTTCCTGACGCCACAATCCAGTATCTCGCGTCAATTGATTCATGCATGAGAACTAACGTCACAATCTGAAAGGAGGAGTCTATGGGTATGGAAGCTAAAGGCTGCAAGGAGTTGTTCCAGGGTGTCATAGATGTGGGGTTGTGTGCCCTGTGTGGCGCTTGTGCTGGTGGTTGTCCTTACTTAGCCTCGAGTAAAGGCAACGTAGTGCTTGTGGATAACTGTAGCCGGTCAGAGGGGCAATGTTACCAATACTGTCCTAGGACTTATGTCGACATGGATGCCATTAGCCAACAAGTCTTTGGAGCGCCATATGCTGAGGATGAGCTAGGCGTCGCCAAAGAAGTGTTCAGGGCAAGGTCAACAGATGCGCGGATCAAAGAGAAGGCACAATACGGCGGGACGGTTACCGCACTATTGTCATTGGCACTGAGGGAGGAACTTATTGGTGGTGTGGTCTTGACAAAGACGTTGGATGATAAGACTCCGACTGCTGTCTTGGCTCGAAATGCTGATGAGGTGCTTGAATGCGCGGGCTCCAGTTATATGGCGTGCCCTGTTTTGCAGACCTATAACCATATCCCCAGTGATGACAACTGCAAATTGGGAGTAGTCGCCGTGCCGTGTCAGGTTCTGGCTATGAGCAAGATGAAAGTGGAGCCACCGGAAAATAGAGTAAGCGTAAACAACGTCAAATTGGTCATTGGGCTATTCTGCACCTGGGCTTTGTCCCCTGATGGATTCCATCGGTTCTTGAGGGAGAACCTCGACTTGTCACAGGTGAAAAAATTTGATATTCCGCCGCCTCCAGCAAACAGGTTCGACGCGTATACTGTGGGGGGGAAAATCTCATTCTCGCTGGATCAAATCAGGCAATTCACAATGCCAACCTGCGCCTACTGTTTGGATATGACATCGGAGTTCGCTGATATCTCGGTTGGTTCGGTAGAGGGGATTGAAGGTTGGAATACGGTCATTGTCCGCACTGATGCTGGATCTGAACTTATAGAGATGGCTAAGGCAAGAGGGAAACTTGAGACTGATGGCTTGCCTCAGGAGAACCTAGCTCACCTCAAAGAGGCGGCGCTACTCAAGAAGAAGCGGGCATTAAAGGAAATTATCAAAAGGAGCGGTGATAAAAAGGACCTGCTTTACCTTGGCTTACCACAAAGGTTGGTGGATAAACTACTGGCCTAGAAGTGAATAGCAAATTAAGGAGGTAAGTAACATGGCAAATATTGAGATAGATGCTCCTAGCACTAGCCAACTCCTCATCGGGAACGAAGCCATTGCCCGTGGGGCGTTGGAGGCAGGTATAGGTTTTGCCGCGGCTTATCCAGGGACACCATCCTCAGAGATTTTGGGTAGCCTGGCGCAGGTAGCCGATAAGCTAGGCATCTACGCCGAGTGGTCTGTAAACGAGAAAGTCGCCATGGAAGCCGCTGCTGGTGCTTCCTTTGCGGGCATTCGAGCCCTGGCGGCGATGAAGCAGAACGGAGTGAATGTAGTCTCCGATTTCCTGGCGAATCTCGTTATGAGTGGCATAGGTGAAGCCGGGTTGGTCCTGATAAGCTGTGATGACCCCTCGGCCATATCCAGCTCTAATGAGCAAGACACTCGGCCTGTAGCTAAATGGCTGGGAATTCCCCTGGTGGAGCCGGGCAGTTTCCAGGAGGCCAAAGATATGACCAAATGGCTCTTTGACCTCGCTGAGGAAATAGGCACCATATGCATGCTGCGGAGTGTTACGCGTATTGCTCATGCCAGGGGTAATGTGAGATTAGGCGAACTGCCCAAGAGACCCAAGAAGGCACGTTTCGACCAGGTGCATGATGCGAGAAATGTATTGCCAACACGGCTCATGCCAATCCCCAGTGCGCTGCGGCACGGTCTCTTGCATCTGAAGCTGGGCAAGGCGAAAGAGAAGTTTGAGTCATCGCCCTTCAACCAGTATGTGGGGCCAGACAAGGCGGATTTGCTGGTCATAACTTGTGGTAGCTGCTGGCTTTACTCGCAGGATGCAGTGAAGGCGTTGGAACTGGAAGACAAGGTGGGCATCTTGAAACTGGGTACCCTGTGGCCACTGCCGGAACAGCTTGTCGAGCAACACTTGGACAGGTCGCAAAAGATCCTGTTTGTAGAGGAGATAGACCCCTTCCTGGAGCGGAGCGTGATGGAATTGGTTGCTAATCTGCCAGCCGATAGCCCACGTCCTGTCTTCTATGGCAAACGCTCGGGGCATCTAAATGCCTATGGGGAGTTGAATCCAGACACGGTTATCAAGGCAATAGCCAGCATTATGGGCGTAGCATACCAGCCCCGCGATAGCGAGTACGGCAAGAAAGCGGAAGATAGCACCAAAGGTCATGTTCCTGAACGAAGCATAACTTTCTGTGCCGGCTGCCCTCACCGCGCGACTTTTTGGGCGATCAAGAATGCGCTTAAGCTAGATGGGCGTGATGGCCTTGTTACGGGCGATATTGGCTGCTATTCCATGGCTCTGGGGCCTGCGGGTTTCTTTCAGGCGAGAACGATGCACTGCATGGGAGGTGGGGTTGGAGTAGCAAATGGTCTTGGAAAACTAGGACAGTTCGGCTTTGACCAACCAGTGCTTGCCGTGGTTGGCGACTCGACATTTTACCACGCCGCTATACCAGCGCTGATCAACGGCATCTACAATCAGTCGGACTTCATCCTCGTTATCCTGGATAACAATGCTACTGCCATGACTGGCTTTCAACCTCACCCAGGAACTGGAACGACAGCCATGGGGAAGCCCGCAAAAGTCGTGAGTATGGAAGCCCTATGCCGCTCCTTGGGAGCACGTGTAGAGGTCCGCGATCCCTTTGACCTCAAAGGCACTACGGCGATGCTGCTGGAAATGGTTGCTGAGGGCGGTGGTGCTAAGGTAGCCATAATGCGGCGCGAGTGTGAACTGGTGAGAGGCAGGAAGGAGAAGCCCCCGTATAAGGTGCATGTAGACCCGGATAAATGTATAGGAGACGCATGCGGCTGTGACAGGCTGTGCACCAGGGTGTTTCTCTGTCCCGGGCTCATATGGGACAAGAAGGCCGGCAAGGCAAAGATAGACGAGGTAATCTGCACCGGGTGTGGGGTGTGTGCAGACATTTGCCCACAAGGGGCCATCATAAAGGAGGCAGCATGATGAACGCAGGATTGAGGAAAGACCCGCTTAACCTGATTATTACGGGCGTTGGGGGGCAGGGCAACGTAACGATATCACTGGTCATCGGGAACGCCTTGGTGAGCGAAGGTTACTTGGTAACGATTGGGGAGACCTATGGGGCATCCCAAAGGGGTGGGCCCGTTATGAGCCACGTGAGAATCTCAAAGGAAACGCAGTACAGTCCGTTCATTCCCGAGGGGCGCGCTGACATTATCCTCGGTATGGAGCCGGTGGAAACGCTGCGAATGCTGCGGCAGTTCGGCAACCCAGATGTCCTTACCATAATCAATCCCCGTCCAATATACTCCATTGACGTCACTGGTGGTCAGGCCGAATATCCCGACATGGATGAACTCATGGAAACTGTCAAGCAGCTCTCAGCCAAAGTGTGGACAATAAATGCTACCGAGGAAGCGCAAAGAATGGGAAGCCCTATGTTCGCCAATGCAATCCTCATCGGTGCACTTGTTGGCTCTGGCGTTCTGCCGTTAGACAAAAGGTCGCTGGACCCTGTATTGCGAGAGGCTTTCCCCAAAGAGGTCGAGGCCAATATGGCGGCTTTCCACAAAGGGGTGGAGCTCGTGAGGCAGTAGAACTGCCACTACTGCTGCATCCTTGTCTTATTGGGCTGCCGAGTACCCCCAAGAGAGCGCGGCAAGGCGTGAATCTGAAGACGCAGGAGCACTGGACATGCCCGAGTGGATGAAACTAATTGATGAACTTGGCCCCGAGAAAATCGTCAGTGTTTATGATCCCGTTGTCGGAATGAAAGCGGTGGTGGTTGTTGATACCACATCTCTGGGCGGGTCAGCGGGTGGCACTCGCATGCTGCCGGACATAACCACGCAGGAAGTGTTTTGGCTTGCCAGAGCGATGACGCATAAGTTTGCCATCCTCGACATACCGCTAGGTGGTGCCAAGGCAGGAATATGGGCTGACCCTGGCATGCGTGGCGCGTCCCGAGGCGCTGTCCTGAGAGCCTTCGGCAAGGCAGTGAAGCCGTTACTTGAGGCCGGGCTGATCCTGGGTGCTGATATGGGCACCGATGCCGA
>Ga0209986_10000191_pt1 | contig 56252 bp, 52 predicted proteins | sample BlataG_FD_183168 | JGI IMG/M metagenome (GOLD analysis project Ga0209986, IMG submission 183168) | Deep subsurface microbial communities from Black Sea to uncover new lineages of life (NeLLi) - Black_00105 metaG (SPAdes) (version 2) | ecosystem: Environmental > Aquatic > Marine > Oceanic >... | reverse complement strand
GGTGGTCTGCTTCAAACAGGCCCCGTTGAGCCGATCGCTTTCCAAGCATTCTAGGCCTCCAACTGCAAATGTCGGGCTATTATACAACAGGAACCAGCCAAATGCCACTTTTCGGCCAGGCTTCTAGGCACAATGGATTCTGGTTACATTCAGATAAAGTGAGAGGTTTGAAGGTGGCTTTTGATGGCACCCTCAAACCTCTTTTTCATTCCCTGCCAACAGCCAGTTTGCCTCGACGATTTCTTAGCCCAGGAGACCGCATAAGTCGTTCTTGACTGAATGGGCTAGTTGTGGTATGATTTACAGAGTTTAGTCACCATTGCTCTTCCCAAAGGAGGCTACCATGAAAAAGAATACACTTGCCGTGGTCGCTTTGGCCTTGCTTCTCGTCGCTCTGACAGCCAGTTGCAAGCGAGCCAAACCCGCTGTCGTCTCCGAGGTACAGGTAACCCCAACAGTAACAGCCACTACTCCAGCGGGGGGCACACTTATCGCTGCTGCCTCGCCCAGCCCAACCTCTGAGGGCACTCCGGAAGCCACGCCTACGTCCAGTCCTGAAGCTGCTACCCCAACACCCTCCACCGCAGCGGAAACTACCCCTACCGTCGCCCTTACCCCAACGCCTATCTCAACGCCTGCCCCAACGCCCGCCCCCACGGCGGCTCCAGGCGAGCAAATCCACATCGTGCAGCCGGGGGAGAACCTGTTCCGCATCGCCCTGCATTATGGAATGACTCATCGGGCCGTTGCTGCCGCCAACGGAATCATCAACCCCGACCTCATCCACGTCGGCCAGAGGTTGACCATCTCTACGGAAGGAACGGCACCAGCCGTGCCAACGAAGGGGAGAATTCACGTGGTGCAGCCGGGGGAGAACCTGTTCCGCATCGCCCTCAGGTACGGCATCACGGTGGAGGCCATGGCGGCAGCCAACGGCATCCTTAATGTCAACCTTGTATACCCGGGGCAGAAGTTGCGCATCCCCTGAGTAGTTCGACAATGTCAAGTTGGGCGGTGGGATGTTGCATCCGAGCGAAGACTGACCACTTCGGGACACTGTCGTATATCATGCCTTCTATAAGGAGGCAGATTTGGGCGCGGAAGCGACTGTGGCTAGCCAGCGAGTATACGAAGGACGGCTTGTCAACCTGCGCGTGGACACCGTCCGCCTGGAGAATGGCAGGTTAACCAAGCGGGAGATTGTCGAGCACCCGGGAGCGGTGGCTGTGGTTGCTTTGGACGAGGACGATAACGTCCTTTTGGTGCGCCAGTTCCGCAAGCCAGCGGAAAGGGAACTGCTGGAGATCCCCGCTGGCACGCTGGAAGCTGGCGAGGAGCCAATGCGTTGCGCCCGACGCGAGTTAAGAGAGGAAACTGGGTATCGGGCCGAGTGCCTGGTGCAAGTAGGCAGCTTTTATTCAAGCCCTGGCTTTTGCACTGAGTACATTCGTCTTTTCCTAGCAACTGGCTTGCAAAGTGGCCGCCCAGCTCCCGAGGGCGATGAGGCCATCGAGATCATTAAGGTCCCGTTATCTGACATACCGGCAATAGTTAGCCAGGGCGAGATATGCGATGGTAAGACCATCGCTGGCTTGCTCAGCGTTTTGCTTCTTCGCCTGGACCTGAGCACAACTGGGGGCTAGAGAACATTTGTGACGGCGGTCACTTGACTTTTCAGCCTGTTGAGTTTAAAATAAAGGCGAGAGGACGGAACTGAACCTTTTACCTCTCTTGCCTGTGTATAAGCAGGAGAGATCATCACCTGCCACCGCACTAATTGGGGAGACATTATGTCGCTCAGTGAAGACGGCCGATTGATCTCTCAAATTCGCCAGGGGAACATCCTGGCCCTGGAAGCCCTGTACAAGAAATACAAGGGCCAAGTATATCGAACTGCCTTAGCCATCACTCGCGATCGGGAGGCTGCGGAAGACGTCCTCCAAGATTGCTTTTTGAAAGTCTACACCCATGTTGACAAACTAGATGGCTCTCTCCCCTTGTCCCCTTGGCTGCATCGGGTGGCCGTGAACCTGAGCTACAACTGGGCCGACAAAAGGAGCCGTTGGCTGAGGCCTTTGGAAGAGGTAATTGACTGCTTGGTAGCAGGCCCACATACCTTGCCTGAGTCTGTCTTGGAGAGGGGGGAGCTGCAACGCGTTATTCAGAAAGCCATCGCTTCCTTAAGCTTCGAGCACAGAGTGGTAATTGTTCTGTTCTACCTGGATGGCTTTAGCTTGAACGAGATCGCCTATATCTCGGATTGCCCGGTGGGTACGGTAAAGTCTCGTCTGCATTACGCTCGCCGAAATCTGCGTCGCAAGCTGGAAAGGGATAGGCGTTTGTCGCCGGAGGTAGTCTATGAGTTTTCGTAGAATCCAGCCAAACATGGAGAGGCAACCTCTAGATGAAATTGATGAGTTGATCCGCTGGGCCCTTCTGGACTCGGTAGCTGGCGAGGAGCCCTCGCCCCAAGTCTGGCAGGATATCAAGGCCAGGCTAATGACGCGCTCCCGGGCCATGCCCAGCCAATCGGGAGTGGAGCACCGTTGGCGACACTTCGCTTCGACTATACAAGCTTGGGCATTGGGCATTCTCGCCCCCTTGGATGCGAATTGGCACTCCAGGCTCGCCCCACGGGAACGCTCTTATCTCGTCTGGAGGGAGAATCTCTTGCTATCAATGATGCCTGCGGCAGCGCTGATAATCTGCTGAGGCAACAGGGTGTCTGCAGGAGGATAAGTGTCTAGAAACAGATGGCTTTGGATACCTATAACCATAGTAGTTGTGGCCTGCTTGCTGGTGACCTGCGGCGGCGGCTCCCTCTTTCTATGGTATCAGGGTGAAGGACTCAAGTTCCTAGAGGGGGCTACCCCGCCCAGCGAGCTCCTGCCAAGCATCAGGCCAACACCTGAGGCAAAGCCACCGGCTCGACTCGGCGCCACGCTTAACTTGCCAGGAGGCGAACCCCCCACACTGGACCCCGCACTCACCCAGGATGCTACCTCAGCCAGTTACATCGTAGAGATCTTCAGCGGCCTGGTAACCCTGAACCGGGATCTGGAAGTAGTGCCCGACATCGCTGAAAGCTGGGATTTGAGCGATGACGGTACGACTTATACCTTCCACCTTCGCGATGACGTCAAGTTCCACGATGGCAAGCCGGTCACAGCCCAGGACTTGAAGTACTCCATCGAGCGGGCCTGTGATCCGTCCACTGGGTCGGTGGTGGCCGATACCTACTTAGGCGATATCGTGGGAGCCCAGGCCAAGCTGCGCGGCGAGGCCGACGAGGTCTCGGGTGTGCTGGTTGTTGACGATTACACTTTGGAGATCGCCATTGATTCCCCGAAGGCCTACTTCCTCTCCAAATTGACTTACCCTACCGCCTTTGTCGTAGATCAGGAGAATGTGGAAGGCCCGGTTCAGCCCTGGACAGACAAACCCAACGGTACCGGCCCCTTCCGCCTGGCCGAGTACCAGTTGGGTCTCAGGATCGTGCTGGAGCGTAACGAGACCTACTATGGCACCCCTAAGCCCGCCTTGGAGCGGGTGAACTTCATGCTGGCCGGAGGCTCGCCGATGACCATGTACGAGACCGGCGAATTGGACGCTGTGCCTGTGGGCCTGGCCGACATCGAGCGAGTCTCAGACCCCTCTAACCCGCTGAACAAAGAGCTCTCGATCACCCTCCCCACCCTGAGTATCTTCTACATTGGATTCAATGTCCAAAAGCCCCCTTTCGATGACCAGAAAGTGCGGCAGGCCTTCAACTATGCGATTGACAAAGACAAATACGTGGAAGTGGTGTGGAAGAAGATGCAGCTCAAAGCAGAGGGCATCCTTCCTCCTGGCATGCCGGGATACAACGAGAATCTACAAGGCTACCCCTACTATCCGGAGAAAGCCCGCCAGCTCATCGCTGAATCCCGATACGGAGATGTCAGCAATCTGCCGGAGATAACACTCAACGTCTCTGGTGGAGGTGGGGCGGCAGCCAGACAGGTAGCAGCTATCGTGGAGATGTACAAGCAGAACCTGGGTGTGGATATCGCCATCCAGCAGACCGAGTGGGCAACCTACCTCTGGGATCTTAGAGCTCACCGCTACCAGATGTTCGGCCTGACGGCAGGCTGGATAGCCGACTACCCTGACCCTCAGGATTTTCTGGACATTCTGTTTCACAGCGAAAGCCGCAACAACGATATGGAGTACTCCAACCCCGCAGTTGACAGGCTCCTGGAGGAGGCTCGGGGAGAGCAGGATTTTGAAAAGCGCATGGAGATTTACCAACAGGCTGAAGAGATGATCCTGGAGGACGCCCCTATTGTGCCGCTGACCCACGATGCGGATTACTGGTTGACTAAACCTTACGTAGAGGGGATGATCTACCCGCCGGCCATCATCCCCAAGCTGAAGTACGTCTCGATCAGCAAATAGCAGATAGCCGATGGCATATAGCAAACAATGGTTACTTACGTGGTGCGTCGTCTGTTGTGGTTGCCCATCTTGCTAGTGGCCATTTCCATGATCACCTTTGCCCTGGGCTTGTACGGGCCAGGCGACCCGGTGCTGGTGATGCTGGGACAACACGCCAACCCTGAGGCTGCAGCTCGGGTCCGACATGAGCTGGGGCTGGATAGGCCCTTCCTTGTCCAATATGCCGACTACGTCTGGAAAGCCCTCCATGGCGACTTTGGCGAATCTCTAAAGTATCGTGGCCAGCCCGTTGGCAGGCTCATCGCCCAGCGTCTTTGGGTCTCAGCCCAGCTCAACATGGCAGTGTTGGCTATAGGTATTGCCGTCGGCATACCCTTGGGGATTATCGCGGCCTTGCGTCGCAACACCTGGCTGGATTACCTGGTGGTTTCTTTGACCGTAGGAGGCATCTCCCTCCCCACTTTTGTCATAGCGCCCATTCTGATGTGGCTCCTGGCGCGACAATTTCGTCTGCTTCCATCCGGCGGCTGGGAAGGGATATTCAGCAGCCGCATTATCATGCCAGCTATGGTGCTCAGCACCGGCCCCATCGCCGTTTTCGCTCGTCAAACCAGGGCCAGCATGTTAGAAGTGATCCAGCAGGACTACGTGCGCACAGCACGGGCCAAGGGATTGACGGAGCGGACAGTCATCCTGGGCCACGTTTTGCGCAATGCCCTTATTCCTTTGTTCACTATCTTTGGGCTAATGTTGGGTGGCTTGGTGACGGGCACTTTCATCACCGAGACCATTTTTGGCATCCCTGGCATCGGCCGGCTGGCGCTTGATGCCTTCTTCTCCCGGGATTACCCGGTTATCATGGCCGGAACCCTGGTCGTGGCCATAGCTTACATCTCAGCCAATTTGCTTGTAGACGTCGGCTACTCCTTTATAGACCCACGCATCAGGTACGCCTGATGGCAGATAAGACAGAAGCACAGGCCATACCCCGACGGAGTCGCTGGCTGGACTTTTGGCGCCGTTTCAGCCGCAATAGGTTGGCAGTAGTTGGCTTAGGCATTGTCCTAACGATGTTCTTCACGGGCATCTTCGCCCCGTGGTTGGCACCCTATTCCTACAGGGAGACCAACCTGGACGCCGTAGAGCAGATGCCCAGTTGGGAGCATCCCCTGGGTACAGACGAGCTAGGTCGGGATCAACTAAGCCGCATCATCTGGGGAGCGCGCACCGCGGTCATTGTAGCCCCCACTGCCACTTTTGTGAGCGTAGCCTTGGGCCTGCTCCTGGGTGCTCTGGCTGGCTACTTCGGCGGCTGGATTGATGTCCTGATCATGCGCTTGAGCGATGTATTGTTCGCATTTCCTGGCCTGCTCTTTGCTATCTTGGTAGCTGCCACTATCCAGCCTCGCGTTGAGAGCTGGCTGAAAACGCTGAAGGGGTTGAGGGGCTTTGTCAGAGCAGGCTATGTCGAATTCTTGGTTGTCATTATCGCCTTGAGCGCGGTAGGCTGGCCGGGAATGGCCCGCCTGGTGCGGGGGCAGATACTATCTCTGAAAGAGGAACAGTTTGTTGATGCGGCGCTGGCTCTAGGCGCTACCCCCTGGCGCATCATCAGGCGGCATATTCTGCCTAACGCCATAGCGCCCATCATCGTTTCCATATCCATGAGGCTGGGAGGAGCCATCCTGGCTGAGTCTACGCTTAGCTTCTTGGGCATCGGTATTCAGCCACCTACTGCCAGTTGGGGAGCCATGATCTACGATAATTACTCCTTCTGGCGCAGCCCCGCTGCCCCCATCCTTTTGTGGCTGCCGGGCCTGATCGTCGGTTCCGTGGTCTTCGCCTTTAACTTCGTCGGCGACGGGCTCAACGAGGCTCTCAGTCCTGGCTGATGGCCTGTCGTATATCGCTTATCGCGAGATGCATATAGCTATAGGCGATATGCGATAAGCTATAAGCTAAGAAGAGGAGGAATAGAAAATGGCGTTATTGGAAATAAAGGGCCTAAAGACCCGCTTTTTCACCGAAGACGGGGTGGTTCACGCTGTCAACGGTATCTCCTATGATCTTGAGGAGGGGGGGACGCTGGGGATCGTGGGCGAATCGGGGTGCGGCAAAACCGTGAGCGTCCTTTCTGTTATGCGCCTCATCCCTGAGCCCCCAGGCAAGATCGTTGGAGGTGAGGTGCTGTTCGAAGGACGGGACATACTGAAGATGGACCCGGACGATGTGCGTAAGGTGAGAGGGAACAGGATCGCCATGGTGTTCCAGGACCCCATGACTTCACTCAACCCCGTTTTGACCATTGGGCGGCAGATTGACGAGGCCCTGGAGCTACACATGGGCATGGACAAACATCAAGCCCGCAAGCGCACCATCGAGCTTCTAGAGACGGTGGGCATCCCCGAGGCAGCGAACCGCGCCGATGATTATCCCCACCAGTTCTCGGGTGGAATGCGTCAGAGGGTGATGATCGCCATGGCCCTCTCCTGCAACCCCCGGGTCCTCATCGCTGACGAGCCCACTACTGCCTTAGACGTCACCATCCAGGCCCAGATCATTGAGCTCGTGAAGAGGCTCAGGGAGGACATCGGCATGGCCATCGTTTGGATCACCCACGACCTGGGGATTATCGCTGGACTGGCCGAAAGGGTTATTGTCATGTATGCCGGCTACATCGTGGAGCGAGCCAGCGTCAAGGACCTCTACGGAGACCCACGGCATCCCTACACCATCGGCCTGTTAGGGTCGCTGCCGCGCCTGGACGAGACTCGCAAACGGAGGCTGTTCTCCATGAGGGGGCTGCCACCTGATCTGATTGATTTGCAGCCCGGCTGTCCCTTCGCGCCCCGCTGCGACTATGTCATTGACCGCTGCTGGGAGGAGACGCCGCCCTTGGAGCCTATCACCATTGGCCACGAAATAGCCTGTTGGGTAGATGTTCGAAGTTCGCAGCCTAGCAAGCCCGCAAATTAGGAGGTACAAATGACAACTGAAAACGAGATTTTGGTCAGAGTGGAGAATTTAAAGAAGTACTTCCCTATCACACGGGGCGTGTTTCAAAGGCACGTAGGTGACATTAAAGCCGTGGACGGCATCAGCTTCTTCGTCCGACGGAGCGAGACCCTGGGCCTGGTCGGGGAAAGCGGCTGCGGCAAAACAACCACGGGCCGCACCATCTTGCAGCTCTACCGGCCTACCGATGGGCACGTCTATTTCGAGGGGCAGGATCTCAGTCTGACGAAGGGAGAGCAACTGAGGCGTATGCGCCGCAGAATGCAGATGATCTTTCAGGACCCCTATGCTTCTCTTAACCCACGCATGACCATTGGCAGCATCATCGGCGAGCCCCTGGAGGTGCATAACATCGCCAAAGGCAAGGAGAAAAGGGAGAGGGTCCAAGAGCTGCTTCATCTGGTGGGTTTAAACCCCTATTTTATCAATCGCTATCCCCACGAGTTCTCCGGCGGACAACGGCAGCGCATAGGTGTGGCTCGGGCCCTGGCTCTAAATCCCGATTTCATAGTTTGTGACGAGCCGGTCTCGTCCGTAGACGTCTCCATTCAGGCTCAGATCGTTAACCTCCTAGAGGACCTGCAGGCCCAGTTCGGTATGGCCTACCTTTTCATCGCTCACGACCTGAGTATGGTGCGCCATATCAGCGACCGGGTGGCGGTGATGTACCTGGGAAAGATTGTCGAGCTCACCAGCCGCGGCGAACTCTACAGCAACCCTCTTCATCCCTACACCCAGTCTCTGCTCTCGGCCGTGCCCATCCCAGACCCTGTGGTGGAGGAGAGGCGGCAGCGCATCATCCTGGAGGGTGACGTGCCCAGCCCGGCCAATCCGCCCGAGGGCTGCAACTTCAACACTCGCTGCCCGGTGGTGATGGATGTCTGTCACGAAGAAGATCCGGAGTTCAAGGAAGTGAGCAGCGGGCACGGGGTGGCTTGTCACCGGGTGGTGTGAAGCGTCTAGTGCAGACTCGTCGGAGTGAAGTGCATCGCCTCCGACGATGCGGCGAACTCAGAGACTTTGCACTCCTCCACAGATACTCACCGACTTTTCGGCGCTAGAGCGGTGTGAATTGGCATTTGACTTTTCTCGCTTTTGTTGTTAAAATATCGGTGCTGTCTCAAGAGTGAACCTTTGGCTCACTTTGTGGGTATAATAGGCGGGACAGTGTGTCCGAGTTGGCGAACTTTAGCAATACATACAATGTACTAGTCCATTTCCTGGAGATAACGGTTATCTCCAAACAAATAACGGACATCAGGAGAGGAGGTGGTGAAACGGGACTAGCAAGATAAGGGCGGAGGGATCTTCCGCCCCCAGGTTGATTCGCATCTTGTAACACAAACAAACTAAAAAGGAGGAAAGAAATGTTCAGCAACAAGAAGTGGATGATCTTGATCGCCCTGGTAGCGATTGCCGCCATGGTACTCCCGGCCTGCGCTCCACCGGCTGAGGTGGTGGAGGTCATAAAGGAAGTGCCCGTCGAGAAGATAGTCGTCGAGACTGTGGTGATCGAGAAGGAAGTGCCCGTAGAGATAGAGGTGGTCAAGGAAGTGGAAGTGGTGGTCACACCGACACCCGTACCGCCGCCACCCAAGAAGGAGCTAGAGGGCCTGTGGTACCCCGTTGGCACTGAGCCACCGACGCTGGATATCCAGTTGGCCACCGACACCACCTCGCACCTGATCATCCATCAGTGCATCGAGGGCCTCTATGAGTACCGGGGCGACGGCTCTATGGAGCCCACGGGAGCCACCGGCTACACCGTCTCCGACGATGGCCTGGTGTACACCATCGAGCTGCGCGAGGATGCCGTCTGGTCCGATGGCGTGCCCGTCACCGCTCAGCACTTTGAGGACGGCGTCATCCGCCTGTTGAAGCCGGAGACGGCGGCCGAGTACGCTTGGCTGATGTACGACATCGAGGGGGCGGAGGAGTTCAATACGGGCGAGATTGATGATCCTGAGCTGGTCGGTGTCAAGGCCCTGGACGACTACACCTTCGAGGTTACGCTCAAGGCGCCGACCCCTTACTTTGAGACGATCCTGCCCTTCTCGACCTTCTACCCCGTCCGCCTGGACCTCGTCGAGCAGTACGGGGATCTGTGGACCGAGCCGGGCAACTATGTGAGCAGCGGCGCCTACTTGCTGGAGGCCTGGGAGCACGAGGCCGAGGTGGTGCTGGTCAAGAACCCCACCTACTGGGACGCCGACAACGTCGCGATTGAAAAGATCACCTTACCCGTCATCATGGAGACGGCAACCGCGTTGGCCCTCTACGAAAACGATGAGCTTCACACCATCGGTGGCGGCGGTGGAGTCGGCATTCCCTCCGAGGAGATGCCACGCATCACGACCGACCCCGTCCTCAGCGAGGAACTCCGTATCCTGCCGCGCCCTGGGGTGTACTACATCGGCGTGAACACCCTGCGGGAACCCACGGACGACGTGCTAGTGCGTAAGGCCCTGGCTTCGGCCATTGACCGCAAGGCCATCATCGAGAACGTGGTGCAGCGGCCGTGGCTTTACCCTTCCTCGTGCACCACGCCGCCCAGGATCCTGGGCCACCAGGAGTGGGGCACGTGCGGCTACACCTTTGATCCCGAGCAGGCCCAGGCATACCTGGCCGAGGCCGGATACCCGGACGGCGAGGGCTTCCCCGTGTTAAAGTTCTGGTTCAACCGGGCGGACTATAACGAGGACGTCATCGAGGCTGTGGCCGCCATGTGGGAGGAGAACCTGAATATCGATGTGGAGCTGCGCACCAACGAGTGGGCCGTCTACCTGGACTACCTTGATGCCTGCAACAACACCAAGGAAGAACTGGCGGCCTGCGATTTCAACGCCTATCGCATGGGCTGGGTGATGGACTATGGCGATCCGCAGAACCAGCTTGAGGTGGTCTTTGCGCCCGCATCAACCTTCCAGTACACCGGTTGGGAGAACGAGCGCTTCGACGAGCTGATGGATCTGGCCGGGACCTCGTTCGACATTAAAGAGCGCGAGGAGTACTACAAAGAGGCCGACAAGATCCTGTGTGAGGATGAGGTAGCCACCATCCCCATCCACGGGTATGAACTGAATTCCCTGGTCAAGACGGGCGTCACGTTCGAGTATCCGCCCTTCGGTTCGCCCCCGCTCTATCACTGGGAGCTGCCGTAAGTTGGACCCTCTGAGCTATGTAGCTCTCACTCCGAGAGCTACATAGCTCTCTTGCTATTATATTTCTGAACATCTGTCATTTCAGGCCAAGTGTCATTGCGAGCTGCTCCATGGCGCTGTCGCACCGCTCATTGTGCAAGAAACCCGTCAGCGCCGGCCGAGTAGGAGCGAAGCGACATATCGAGGCCAAGCGGGTCATTCAGAGAGCCGCTCGCTTGATTTCGATACGCTGCGCTACTCAATCGGCGCTCGCTCCCCGGCTTTTCCACACGGCCGTTTGTTTCTTAGTAGGAGCGGAGGCGGGTCTAACCATGTTGGGCGTTGATGGGGCAAAAACGGCCAATACGATTGGCCTCCTACCCACTTTTGAGACGGGTTGCGTCACCTTGAGGGAAATGTAACATTGTCGAGTTATGACGGGGCTCAGAAACCAGGTTTTTGGCTTAGTAAGGTGTGACTTCTCGCACTGCGGAGAGTCCCAGGAATAACAGTTCGTCCAGCAAGCAGGTAGAGAACCTGGTTTCTCCAAATTGGGGAAGAAGCAGACCTCGGAGGTCTAAGCGGTGTTTCGCTCAACCAGAGGCGTTGGCTGCAGCGATTTTTGAGCCTGAAAAAGGCCGTATGGAGACCTCCGAGGTCTTGACTTGCGATACAGACAGGGTGCAAAAAGGAGTCCGCTGACACCCTGAAGCCAAGGGAAAGAGAGGAGTATGACTACCTATATCATCAGAAGGTTTCTGTGGTTGGTGCCCGTCTTATTGATGGTTACCGTCGTCACCTTTACCGCCATGAGACTGGTGCCCGGAGGGCCCTTTAGCACCGAGGGCCGGCCCATGTCACCGCAGATCCGGGCCAACTTCGAGGCCCGCTATCACCTCGACGAGCCCCCCTGGAAGCAGTACATCCGCTACATGGTGGGCGATTTCGTTGACACCGGCAACATACGAGACTTCGGAAAGCACGGCCTGTTGAGATTTGACCTGGGCCCCTCTTACAAATATCGGGGGCGCACCATCAACAATGTGCTGTTCGATGGCGGAATAGTGAAAGCAGCCGTCTCGGTCTCGGCCCAGTTGGGCATATTCGCCACCCTTATAGCAGTGGGCATAGGCATTCCCCTGGGCATCATCTCGGCCCTCAAGCAGAACACCGTCGTTGACTACATTGGTATGTTCATCGCCATGGTGGGCGTATCCATCCCCAACTTTGTGCTGGGGCTGATATTCATGCTGTCCATGCTCTGGCTGAACCAGCATGATCTGCCAGCCCTCCCTCTGGCCCGTTGGGGTACCAAAAGCTTCGGTGACTGGCTCAGCCACATGATCCTACCAGCCCTCACCCTGGGCTCCGGAGGGTCGGCCTTTATCGCCCGTCTAACCCGAGCCAGCGTGCTGGAGGTGATCCGTCAGGATTACATCCGCACCGCCCGGGCCAAGGGCCTGCGGGAGCGGGCGGTGATCGTTGGCCATACTCTCAAGAACTCACTGATTCCGGTGACCACAGTCCTGGGTCCCCTCATGGCTGCCTGGTTGACGGGCTCTTTCATCATTGAAACCGTCTTCTCGGTGCCCGGCATCGGGCGCTTCTTCGTCACCAGCATAACCGACCGTGACTACACCCTGATCATGGGCACCATCCTGGTCTATGCCGTGCTGCTGGTATTCATGAATATCCTGGTGGACATCTCTTACGCCTTTCTGGATCCGCGCATTCGTTTTGAGTAGTCATCACCTTCTACGAGCGATGGCCTGAAGGCGCACAAAGATAGTTCAAGGAGATACTGTGAGTGAAGCAGTTGCGATAGCTGAGCGTAGAAAAAGAGCTTCGGAATGGGAGTTCACACGCCCGCCAGAGAGCCTGTGGCGAGATGCCTGGCGGCGGCTACTGCGCAATAGAGCGTCTGTGGTAAGTGGCATCTTCATCGTCATCATCGTCGCGGCTGCCATCTTTGCCGACGATGGCTTCATATCCTGGGCCCTTAATCGTGAGACCAGACCTCTACTGGCCCCTTATGGCTACAAAGAAGTTGATTTCGAAAACACCAGGGCCAGCCCCAGCCTGCAGCGCACAGCCGAGGGTGGGTTTCCGCACATCATGGGCACCGACAAATATGGGCGGGATGTCTTCAGCCGGATCATATATGGCGGCCGGGTGTCTATTGCTGTAGGCGTCTTCGGCTCTCTGGTGATCATGGTCTTCGGCCTGGCCTACGGAATGGTATCGGGCTATCTGGGCGGCCGCGTGGACACGCTGATGATGCGCTTCGTGGACATCATGTACGGCTTTCCCACCCTGCTTTTCATCATCCTGCTCATGTTCATCCTTGGCTCTACGGCCGGCTTCGCGGCCATACGCAACCTGGTACTGGGCATCGGGCTGGTGAGCTGGATGGGCATGTCGCGCCTGGTGCGCGGACAATTCCTCTCCCTCCGGGAGAAGGAATTCGTGGAGGCGGCGCGCATGATCGGAGCCAGAGATGTGTCCATCATCACCCGTCACCTGTTGCCCAACAGCCTGGGGCCCATTATCGTGGCTGTCACTCTGGGCATCCCGGGGCTGATCATGACCGAGGCCACCCTGAGCTTCATCGGCCTGGGCGTGCCGCCTCCCTTCCCCAGTTGGGGCCAGATGCTCAACGAGGGTTGGCGGGCCATCAGGGCTGATCCGCACCTGATCTTCTTTCCGGCCCTGCAACTCTCCCTGACCATGTTGGCCTTTAACTTCCTGGGCGATGGGCTGCGCGACGCCCTGGATCCGCAGATGCGGGGCACCATGTAGGCAGCGTGCAGGGCGCAAAATCTCGATATGCTCTCTCTCAGGCGGGGAACTATGTTCTCCGCCTGTGCATGAACGGACGTAGCCGAAGATACAAGGGGTAGTAGCCCAACCGCGTTGGGCGTCGTGGCGTGCCAACGACCGTCTATGGCTAGAACGGCCAATACGATTGGCCCGCTATCCGTTACATCCGTAATTTCAGGGAGGTAGGATTGTGGCAACGGTAAGACAGATAGTACATAGGAACCCCTGGCCGCGACTGCCCCTGGCCTCGGCGGTAGGGTTGATCCTGCTGGCTCTGGTGGCCACGGGCTGCGGGCTGACCCCTACTACTACGCCCCGCGCTTCGGCCCAGTGGAGTAACGGAAAGCTGTTGGGCACAGCCATCCTGAACAACCAGGTAGCTTTCCAGGTGGACGAGGCAGGGAATAGCTTCATGGTGTGGGTCGGGCCTGAGCACGAGCTGAACTTTGCCCGCTTGAACGAGCGCGCTGAGGTGGTCGTCCAGGCCCCCCTTCACCTGCGCATCAACTCCCCAATGAAGCCTCAACTTCTAATGGACACCACAGGCCAACTGCACCTTACCTGGCTGGACAGGCAGGAGCTGACCATCCAGCTCTTTTACGCCCGTCTGTCAGCCGATGGTGAGGTGATCCAGGAAGCCACCGTCCTCTCGCCGCCCGAACGTCGGGTGACCCACAGTTCGATGGTGCTTGATCCTGCTGGCCAGACCGTAGAGCTGTTTTGGTCTGACAACGTGTACATCCGTCCTGGTTGCTTCCACGCCGCGCTGGACTGGTCAGGGGCGGTCGTCGTCCCGGCAGAGATGCTGATCCCAGACGGGCTACTGCCGGCGGCCCAGGTAGACCGCCAGGGTTTCGTGCACCTGGCCTGGAGAGTGGAGCCGGAGGCGGAAAAGCCCAAATTCCACTACGCTGTCTACGATCCCCAGCGCCGGGCGCCGGGCTCAGACATCGTGGCGAGCCAACCCCTGATCCAGATGAGCTTGCTTGGCGGGCCGACGGCCGGTGCCGCGTTCGACGGGCCGTGCCTGGGGCTGGACGAGAGTTCGGTGTACCTGGCCTGGGTACTGGAGGTGCGTGAAAGGGGAGAAGTCATGGATTTCACCTTCTACCAGGCTTTCCCCCAGCCTACCTTGAGTCAGCGCGAAGGCACGGCGACGTTTGACTATCCGCCCCCGGAGGTGGTGGGGCAGGCAGTTCACGTCCAGGGCGTTGACCCGAGTCTGACGGGCCAGCCACGGTTCCTGGAGGGTCAGCCAGCACACCAGGTATTGGCCTGCTTCACCCAGGTTCCCGGCCCGGGCAACACGGAGACGCTCCAAATTGCGACGATTGACGTAAGGGCAGGACAGATCGAAGGGCAAGAGATCGTCAATGCGAGCCGTGGCGCTTCGGTGCGGCCCAGCGTGGCTACTGACAGCCAGGGGAATCTTCACCTGGTGTGGATTGACACAGCCGGTTTCCAGCGCTACCACGTCGTCTATGCCAGCACCTCACCCCAGGCCAAAGAAACGCTCAACCGTATCACGACCTATGAGATCGTGGACGACGTCCTCAGCGCGGTGATGCGTTTTTTCTCCGCTCTCTTCTTTATCCCCATCGTTTTGAATTGGATACTCATTCCCCTTGGATGGCTTGTCCTTTTCACTTTGACCACCAGAGAATCCGATATCTCGGATCCCCACGGCCGCAGGGCCCTTGGTCTGGCAGTGCTCCTGCAACTGGGGGCCAAACTCTTCTTCTTCCCCGACTTGCTGAGCCGGTCTCCGTTAGCTTCTATGCTATCCCCTTTACTGGGCCTTATCCTGGGGCGGTGGATACTTCCTCTGCTTCTGGCCGCCATATCTGCGGGCCTGATGTGGGCCTACCTGAAGCGCGCACATAGCCAATCCATCTTTGTCGCTTACTTCATCTACGCGGCCGTTGATTCCCTCCTAACCCTGATCATCTACGTGGCTCCTCTCATGGGGTGACTCTAGCTGATGCCGCGCGTAGAGAAGGAGAGAGGATGAGACCCCTTGCTGCCGTCGCCGCTGTTCTCTGCTTCCTTGGCTGGCTGGGCATGGCCTGCCAGGCCCCCTCGCCAACCCCCACCAGCGCCCCGCTCCCGACCACCACCCCGACCCCTGCTCCCACCCGGACGCCCACGCCTACGCCTGGCCCTCTGACGGATGCCGAGGCCATAGCGCTGGTTGAAGAGGAGGTGGCGGCTCGCGGAGTCGCTCCCCATACGTTGAGGGTCACCATGGCGGGGGAGCCACGGTCGGCGTCCATTCGCTACTCAAGCTCCTACGCCGTTGATAGCAGCGCATTTCGGGCCCAGACAGTGCTTGTCGCCCTGGCTGCGGCCCAAGCTATGGCCAGGGTGCAGCCTCCCATCAACGGCGGAATGCGCCTGACTGTTATGCCTGGCGGAGAGAGCGAGGAGGTGGGGCTCAGAGTGATCATCATTGACTGGCCCAGCTTGGAGGCATGGGCCAATGGCTCCATCTCCGATCAGGAATTGGTCAGCCAATGGACTGAGGGGACCATAACCAGGGAGTGAAGTACACCTTCAGCGAGTCCAGGAACATGCCCAAGAAAATCTCCCAGATATGGGGGTAAGCGAGGAAGGAATGAGAAGATCATCCGATATGGTGCAGAAGGCAGCCGACTTACGCTCAAGAGGCATTTCCGCTGCGCGCTCTGGACGGGTCGAAGAGGCCTGGGCAGCCTTCCTCGAATCACTGGAATATGACCCGCACAATGCCAGCGTCTTCTTGTGGTTGGCGGGCATCGCCCCAAGCAAGCGCGAAGCTTATCAATTCCTGGATCGAGCACGGCGATTAGATCCAGACCATCCCCAGCTGACATGGGTAGCAGAAGGCATCCACCAACGCTTGGCCAAGGGGGCACGTAGAGTTCGCACCACTCCGCACATCGCCGGCGGCTTGCTAGGTGGAGCGGCGGATGTGCTTCTTCGCTTTGCTGGGCGGCTCCTTTCTATACCCATACTTCTGGTCGCCCTGGTCTTCCTGGTGGCGCTGGCTGTAGACCTGGGGCAGGAGGGAAACCTGCCATCGGCCGTCCCCTCCGCCGCTGGCTTCACTGCCGATTACCTCAAGGGCCTCGCCCGTGGCGACCTGGGGGTCATCGCATCCGGCCACCGCGCCATCGCGGGTACGCCCGTCGCCGATGATCTGGGCCGCGCTCTACCAAAGTCCCTGGGGCTGCTGGCCTTCGGGCTGACGCTGGCGGCGCTGGTGGGCCTCATCCTGGGGATCGGTGCCGCCCTCCGGCGGACTAGCCACTTCTCCAAGCTGCTGCTCTTCGCCTCGGTACTGGGCATCTCCACCCCCAGTTTCTTCGCCGCCATGCTCCTGATCTGGTTCGGCGTCTGGCTGTACCGGACCACCGGTACCCATATCTTCCCCATCTCCGGCTTCGGCTGGGACCTACACCTGATCCTGCCTGGCCTGGTGCTGGCGGCCCGCCCCGCCGCCGCCGTGACACGCCTCAGTTACAACGCCCTGGTGGAGATCTTAGAGTCCGACTACGTCCGCACCGCCATAGCCAAAGGGCTGAAGCCTCGCCTGATTCTCCTGCGGCACGTGCTGCACAACGCGGGGGTGCCCATCCTGACCACTGTGGGGGTCTCCCTTCGCTTCAGTCTGGCGGTCCTCCCCATCGTCGAGTACATCTTCAATTGGCCAGGGATCGGCCTGCGCCTCCTGAAGTCCATCGAGACCCAAGATACCACTGCGGTGGTCGGCATGATCCTGCCCCTCATCCTTCTTTCCGTCCTGGTCAACCTGCTCTTGGAGGTACTGTACCCGCTTGTGGACCCCCGGCTGCGGGCCTCAGAGGTCGGCACAGTATGAAACCTCTAACCTTCTGGCAGCGGCTGGGTCGGGCGGTGCGGGACTACTACTTCGTCGTGGGCTCCGTGCTGGTCGTCCTCCTCGTCCTGGCGGCCGTTCTGGGGCCGGATGTGGCCCCCCACAACCCCTACCTGGTGAAGCGCCTGCAGTGGATTGACGGGGAACTGCACAAAGCGCCTTTCCCTCCCAGCGACCTCTACCCTTTGGGGACGGACGAGTTGGGGCGGGATCAGCTTTCCCTTCTCCTCTACGGAGCCAGGGTGACGCTGGTCATGGCCTTCGTGGCCACCATCGTGCGGCTGCTGCTGGGACTCGTGCTGGGCGCCTTCGCTGGCTGGTGGCCGAGGAGCCTCTTCGATCGAGCTGTCACCGCCGTCACCGATCTCCTGGCAGCCATCCCTGGCCTGATCCTGGCTATGCTGGTGGTCTTCGCCATCGGCGTCCGCCGGGGGCAGGTCGCCTTCGTCGTGGCCCTCTCGCTGGTCGGCTGGGGGGAGGTCGCCCAGATCGTGCGAGGCCACGTCCTGACGATCCGCAACAGACTCTACATCATGGCCGCGCGGGCGGTGGGGCTCAGCTCACCCAGCATCCTCAGCCGCCACGTCCTGCCCAATCTCCTGCCGACCCTCCTGGCCCTGGCGGCACTGGAGATGGGAGCCGTGCTGCTGCTGCTGGGGGAACTGGGCTTTCTCCACATCTTCATTGGCGGCGGGCGCACCGGCTTCAGTTGGGCGACATTCGAAGTGCGCCACTACTTCGATGTGCCCGACTGGGGGGCAATGCTGGGCTCCTCCTGGCGTTGGTTCCGCTCGTACCCCTGGTTTCCCATGGCTCCGGCCCTGGCGTTCTTCGTCGCCATCCTGGGCTTCAACCTCTTCGGCTATGGCCTACAGCGGTTCATCGAGCGGGGACGGTTCCACCCCAGTGGCTGGTCGGTAGTCCGCTTCCTGCTGGTAGTCGCGCTGCTTCTCCTGGGCGCTCGCGCTCTTCTGCAAAACGCCGGCATCGAGGCCCAGCTCGCCCGGCTGGCCCGCCAGTTCGACGTAGACCGGGCCTGGGACGATATTGTCTATCTCACGCAACCTGAGTTGCAGGGGCGACCCAGCGGCTCCGACGAGGCGACGAAGGCCGCTGCCTACATAGTATCTCAATTCGAGCAGGCGGGGTTGACCCCCATCACACGCGATGGGAGCTACTTTCAGAACTACACCGGCACCCGTGGGCATGTCACTGCCGCGCCGGCCCTGGAAGTGCTGGGCGCGGACGGCAAACCGCAACTGCGGCTTACCGACGGCGTCTCCCTCGACCCCTGGCAAGCCTTCAACGCAGAGGGGAGCAGAGAGGCAGAATTAGTAGTGATGGGGAACACAAAGCGTATTGTGATGGAAAGCGGGATCCTGCTGATGCTCAATCCAGAGGAAGAGTTGGACATGCCGTGGCGTGTCCGCGCACCCTACTCAGCGATCCTCCGCTTGGTGCCCGACGACGAACTGGCGCACAACGACCAGCCTCCCCCCCTCGACCGCGGCAGATACTTGCGTATAGAATCCTTGCCCCCCTTTCCCAACCTCCTCATCGGAGAATCCGCCGCCCGCCAACTGCTGGCGGAGGCGGGGCTGGATCTGGAAGAGTTCCAGTCGAAGATGGAGGCGGGGGAGCAGGTTGTGCTGCCCACCGGTCTGCAGGTTCGACTGACGCACGGCCTGGTCTACGAGGAGGTGTCGGCGACCAACGTCATCGGCTACATCCCCGGTCTGGACACGGAAAGCCGGGGAGAGCGCATCCTGATGGTTGCTACTTACACCGGGCGACCTCCGCAGGATGGGGTGGTCTACCCTGGCGCAGACGAGAACGCCAGTGGGGTCGCCGTGATGCTGGAGACGGCCCGGCTGCTGCACGACCTGGAGCTGATACCCAAGCGGACGATGGTCTTTGCGGCTCTTGATGAAGGGGGAGGAAGTGAGTTCGTCAACGATCCCGCCCTGCCGACCAGACGGTCAGATGTTTGGACGGCGGTAATCCTCCATGGGGTGGGAGCAGGCGAACCGCGCTTGGCCCGATTAGAAGGGGGGACTGGCCCGGCCCGCGCCTTTGACCAGAGCGCCCGGCGTTTCGGGGTGCGCACAGAGGAGCTGGACGAATGGCGATTCTTCTTCGTCTCCGACTACAGCCGCCTAAGTTACGGTGATCCGCAGGTCCACAAATCCTACCACGCCCTGGCGGTGACCCGGCCAGGGGACGACCTCTCCGGTACACCCACCGACACGCTGGATCACCTGGACTCGAAACTGCTGTCAGAGGCCGGTCAGGCGGTGGCCCACTTCGTGATGGTGCTCAGTCAACGCTAACGAGAGGGAAGCCAAAGTGAGACCGTCAAAAGAGGCGCTGCAAACCTTGCGAGATCACCGGAGGCTATACCTGGCCGTTAATCTCATTTACTATGGCCTGGTGGCGGTGGGTGCGATCGTTGTCTGGCTCAACCCGTGGTTGCAGATGGCCCTGATGACGATGGTAAAGGAGGCCTTCGAGTCCAGCCTGCCCGGCCTGGTGGAGGCCTATCGCGGCGGCCATTTCCTAGCTGCTGCTGCCCAAACCTTCTCTATCAATTTCTTCCTGGGGTCGCTGATGGTGATAACCCTGCCAGCCTGCTTCTTCCCGCCCGCAGGGATTCTGGTGGGCTTCTGGCGGGCTTTCCTCCGGGGGCTGGTGCTGGCTCCTACAACACCCCAGTTGAGCCTGGTGATGATCCCCCACGGCCTAACTCTGCTTTTGGAGGGACAGGCATATATCCTGGCTATCTTCGCTGCCTGTCGCCTTGGTCAAGCCCTGCTGTGGCCCGAGAATCTCGGCTTGACTAGCCGCTGGCAGGCTTACGTGGCTGGCTTGCGAGAGACGGCCCTCGTTTACATCCTTGTCGCCATCGTCCTCTTGGTGTCCCCCCTCTGGGAGGCCTTTGAGGTGATCTACATTGTAGCTCCGATGGCAGGCGGGTTGTAAATTGGACATCGAAAGCCTGATCAATCCAGAAGAGATCGAGGAGTTAGCTAGGCAATACGGCCCCGTCGAGCGACGTAGCTATTCTCTGGAGATGGCTAGGAAGAGCTTTGAGTACTGGCGAAGGGCGTTGGCCGAAAAGCGACGCGGCGAGGTAGTGTTTGTCGTCAAGCGGCCCACTGGGTTGATCCTGCACACCAAGGATTTTTATCCCCCGGCCACCTATCGCCTGCCCAGCGGTGGGGTGAGATGGGGGGAGAGTGTTCTGAGCGCCCTGCATCGGGAAGCTCGGGAAGAGATGGGCCTGGAGATAGAGGTGGAACGCTTCTTGGGCCTTCTTGAGTACGACTTCTGCTGTCAACAGGAAACGATACCCTTCGTTTCTTATGTCTTCTTGGTAAGGGAGGCCGGGGGAGAGCTAGCTCCTCGGGACAAGGAGGAGCGCATCCTGTCATTCTGCCAGGTGCCGGTGGTGGAGCTGTCGGCGGTAGCTGATAGCTTGCGAGCCATGCAGGAGGATTGGCGGGATTGGGGGGAGTTTCGGGCCATCGCCCATGATTTCGTGGTCGAGATAATGAGAAGTACCTGAGATGACGAGGAGTTCGACACCGGGGACAACAAATCCAGCGCCCCTCCCGACTGCGCTCCAGAGATTCATTGATCACCGCGTGGCGTCGCAATTAAGGGAAGCGTTTGAGGAAATGGTGAGCACGGAGACCGGCCACCGGCTAGCTGAGTCTTCAGTCCGGCGGAGGGCCCGTTACATCCTCGATCCCACGGGCAGGCTGGGCTGGGGCTCGATGAGTGTCAATCTACTGAGGCTCGCAGTCATCGGCAAGGAGACGCTCCAAGATAAACCTTCGCTCATAGACAGCCTGGCTCACGAGGCTTCGCACATAGATCAGGGATACATCTCGGATTCATTCGAGCAGGAGTATGTGGCCTTCGTTACTGCCGCCCAGGTGATGACGGAGCTTGGCTTGCCGGATTCCTTTGGCTGGCATGCCCCGGAGTTCCAGAGCCTCTCGCCTGAGGAGGCAGCGCGCAAAATCATGGGGTTTTTCCGCGATCATCCTCTCTACGGTATGAACCCCGTGATTCCCGCGTATCAGGTTCAGGGGCCGAGGGGGCTCATCGAGCTGGCGAAGCAAGCCTGGGCCCTGTTCAGAGCTGCTTAATGCCACTGTTCTCAGACCCTGATCCTCGCTCCAAGAACACCATAGTATGCCCCACCCAAGTGGTGGAGAGGCTTGGCCTCCTCGTCAGCTAGCAGCCAGGTCTCGGAGAAAGCTCCCGCTTCGGCCCAAGCTGCTACCACCCGTCCGACGAAGAGCGTGTGGTCGCCCAAGGAGTAGTGCTCAACTAGGATGCACTCCAGGTGGCCCAGGCACTCCTCTATGAGGGGAACGCTCACCATCATGGCCCCCGTAGGCGTCAGGCGGGCCTCCTCGAACTTGTCTACCTCGCGGCCGGAGAGCGTGCCACAAAGCTTGACCTGCTTCGCCAAAGTGCGCCCCGGCACGTTGAGCACGAACTGGCCGCTTTTCTTGATCAACTCATGTGTGAAACGACGAGGACTGATAGACACCCCGACGAGCGGTGGATTGTGACTGATGGGTGTCGTCCAGGCGGCGGTCATGATGTTGACGACCTCCTCGTGCTTAGAGGTGACCAGGACCACAGGCCCTGGGTTGATCAGGCGATTGGCCTTCGAAAGGGGGACCTCGACCTTCATCAACTGACCTCCTTGAGAGAATAGGATGCTATGAAATCTGAGCTATCGCAATCCGCCGGCAGGGGATGCGCTCGGGCGTGGCGACCACACGGCCATCAACACCGCTGCGATGAGCGCTAGCATCCCGCCAAAGAAAAACGGCGCCGACGGGCCAAAGCCGTTCCATCCCAACCATGGAATGCCCGACCACAGCAGTCCGGCGATGAGCGAGGCCGGAAAGTCCAGGATGCCCAGCGCGGCGTTGTACGTCCCGTAGGCCGTGCCCCGCAGCTCTGCCGGCACGATGTCGGCCACCATCGCCTTGGTCGTGCCGTAGGCCAGGCCGTAGTACGCCCCGTAGACGGCGTAAAGAACCCACACGTGCCAACCCGTCCCCGCCACTGCGAATCCGAAGTAGATCAGCGCGTAGATCAGCCAGCCGCCGATCATGAGTTTCCGCCGTCCAATGCGGTCGGAGAGCGACCCGGCAGGGGTGGAAAGCAGGGTGTACACCAGGTTGAAAGTGATGAGCATCCCCAGCACCTCCACCACGTTCAGCCCCCGCTCACTCGCCCGCAGCACCAGGAACGCATCCGACGAATTGCCCAGGTCGAAGATGCCGACAATGATCATGAAGATCGCGAACGAGCGACCCAGCCCCCGGAAGGAAACGGCCGGGGCCTCGCGCTTCCCCTTGACCGGCACGTCCTGCGCACCGATGGCCAGCGAGAGCACGGCCAGGAAAGCCGGCACCAGGCTGATGAGCACCACCGTCTGAAAGGTAGCGCGCCCCAGAACCATATTGCTGCGCTGCGCCATCCACACCACGACCAGGGCGATGGCCAGCCCTAACATCGCCCCGCCGGTGTCGGCTGCGCGGTGCAGACCAAAGGCCAGCCCCCGATGTCGCTCGTCAATGCTGTCCGCCACCAGCGCGTCGCGGGGCGCGGTGCGGACACCCTTGCCCACCCGGTCGGCCCAGCGCACGCCCGCCACCACCCCCCACGAGTTTGCGAAGTAGAAGAACGGCTTGGCCAACGACGATAGCCCATACCCGGCCACCGCCAGCCACTTGCGCGCCCGCAGCTTATCCGAAAGCCAGCCGGAGAACACCTTGAGCAAACTGGCCGTGGCCTCGGCGATGCCTTCGATCAGCCCGATGACGTTGGTCTTCACCCCCAGCACGTTGGACAGGAAAAGGGGCAGGATGCTGATCACCATCTCGCTCGAGATGTCCATGAAGAAGCTGGTCAGGCTCACCGCCCACACGTTGCGCGGCAGCGACCGCCAGCTCAATCTACGGTTCGCAGGTTCAGGGTTTGGGGTTTCAAGCTGCTTGTCAGTCATGTTGCCTCCTCAAGATTGCATTCGCCATTCGCTATTCTCCCAGCACTTCGTGTACCAATTCGGCGATCCTGGCCCGTGCCTCTTCCAAGGCCTCCTGTCCCTTAGGGGTGACGAGGTAGTACTTGCGACGTCGGCCCGCCACCACGCGCTCCTCGCTGATCAGATAGCCACTCCCCTCCAGCCCGTGCAGCGTGGGATACAACGTGCCCGGGCTGATGTCGTACCCATGACGGCCCAGCTCCCGGGCCATCTCCGCACCGTAGACTGGCCCTTCAGCCGCGTGGTACAGAATGTGGATTTTGATGAAACCCAGAAAGAAATCGCGGATCACCTTATCGCCTCCCGTTATCGGATGCCGATATTATAATCAAAAAGCCAATCCTGTCAAGCGCGACTGAGAGGACCCGTTTTCTTGCAGAAAACGGGTCCTCTGACTGTTTGGACTTTTTCCTGACTTGGGGTATAGTCTCTTTGCCATAACGACATTCTGCGGAGAGAAAAACGATGCCAGCCATTTTCCCCTTCACAGCTATCGTCGGCCAAGAGAAAATGAAGATGGGTCTCATCCTGAATCCCATCAGCCCCCAAATCGGCAGAGTGTTGATCCGTGGCGAGCCGGGCACGGCCAAATCCACAGCAGCCCGGGCCCTGGCCGCTCTGCTGCCGGAGATCGAGGTGGTGGCCGATTGTCCGTTTAGCTGCGATCCTGGGCAACTTCAAGCCCTTTGCGATTACTGCCGCGATCGAGTTGAGCTCGGTGAGGAGCTGCCCATAGCCTGTCGCAGGACTCGCTTTGTGAACCTGTCTGTCAGCGCCACCGAGGACCGGGTGGTGGGCACACTGGACATCGAATTGGCTATCAAGCGCGGTGAGCGCCACTTCGAGCCAGGGGTACTTGCCGCCGCCAACCGCGGCTTGCTCTATGTAGATGAAGTCAATCTGCTCGATGACCACGTTGTTGACCTGCTGTTGGACTCGGCGGCGATGGGCGTTAACGTGGTGGAACGAGAAGGCATCTCCTTCTCACACCCCGCCCGCTTCATCCTGGTGGGCACCATGAACCCCGAGGAAGGGGAACTGCGGCCGCAACTGTTGGACCGCTTTGCCCTCTGCGTGGAGATCAAAGGCATCACCGATCCCAAGGCCCGGGTGGAGATCCTGGAGCGCTGTGTCCACTTCGAACAAGATCCTGAGGGCTTTCGGGAGGAATGGGAACCTCACGCGGAGCAACTCTCGCGCGAGATCGGCAGTGCCAGAGGACTTTTGCCTGAGGTCGGATATGACCACACTGATCTATTGGCCATCGCTGAGCTAATGGCGAACCTGTCGGTGGACGGGCACCGGGCGGACATCGTTATCCTCAAGACGGCCTTAGCTCACGCCGCCTTCGCAGGTCGACGCCGGATCAAGGAGACCGATATCCTGGCGGCGGCTGAAGTGGCCCTGCCCCATCGCCTGAAGAGGCAGCCTTTCCAGGAAGCGGATCTGAAGTTCGAGGAACTGGGGGAGAGGCTGGTGCAGGTACACACGGAGCTGGCTCATCAGGACACGGCCTCCTCAACAGAGAGCGCCCCTGATCCGGTCAAAGAAAACCCCAGGGCTACCCCAGCCAGTGGAGCCAATCTAGCGACTCCGCTCAGGGGTCACCAGGCGGATCCTGTGCCCCTCTCCTACACCCGGCAAGCGGAAATGCCAGTGTCCGTAGGCCAGGCCTTCAAGCCCAGGCGCGTGGAGACTCCGCTGGACCGGCTGACCAGGCGCAGCGCGGGCAAGCGCAGTTTCACCAAGACCGAGCGTAAGCGGGGGCGCTACGTCCAGAGCCGGCCGGCCAACGGGCAGAGTGATGACATCGCCTTTGACGCTACCCTCCGATACGCTGCCCCTCACCAAATCCATCGTCAGAGCGGCAATCTAGCCTTGGCCATCGCCGATGAGGATTTGCAGCGCAAGGTGCGAGTGCGGCGGGCGGCCAACCTCATCCTCTTCGTGGTTGACGCCAGTTGGTCCATGGCCGCTGCGGAGCGCATGGTTGCCACTAAAGGGGCCATCATGTCCCTCCTCAACGACGCCTATCAACGCCGGGACCAAGTGGGCCTCATCGTCTTCCAAAAAGAGGATGCCAAGTTAGTCCTGCCCCCTACCTCCAGCGTGGAGTTAACCAAGAAAGCCCTCCAGGACATCCCCGTCGGCGGCAAGACTCCTCTCTCCAGCGGGCTCCTCATAGCCTATCGCGTGTGTAAGAGGGAGATTCGCCACAACCCCGAAGTGATGCCCTTGATGATCCTCCTGACCGACGGAGCGGGCAACGTCTCCATGACCGACCTCCCGGCTCAGGAAGAGGGCCTCAAGCAGACCAGCGCTTCCAAAGCCGGCTTCATCACCGGGCTTTACGTGGTCATCGTACCCCTTCTTTCCACGCTGGTCTTTCGCCAGCGTCCCAGCGGGAGCGCACTCCAGGGGTAGCGCTAGCCACCGTGGGGCTAGCCCTGCTTTCGCTGAGGGGCGACTTCACCGCAGCCCAGGGCGATCTCCTAGTTTTGATTTGTGCCTTCGCCTTCGCTGCCCACATTGTGGCTGTAGGCAAATTCACCGCAGAGACAGAGACCTTGACCCTGACCGTCCTTCAGATAGCCGCCGTCGTCACGGCGAGTGCTGTCGTCTGGTCAGCCACGGGAAGCCCCTCTTTCGACATCCCCGTTGGGGTGTTGGGCATAGCCGCCTTCACCGGCGTGGTAGCCACCGCTTTGGTGCTGTTTTTGCAAACCTGGGCCCAACGGTTCACCACCCCAACTCACACCGCCCTGATATTCTCCACGGAGCCCGTTTTCGCCGCCCTCTTCGGCTATCTCCTGGCCAACGAGCGCCTCGGTGCTCGCGCCCTGGCTGGTTGCGGGTTGATCCTGGCGGGGATGGTAGTCGCCGAGGCAGGGGGGACGCTAGCTGGAATCGGAGAAAAAGCCATTTGGCAAAAAAACAGAAAGAGGGCTCGGGGATTACCTGGGCCCTCTTCAGCGAGGTCAACGTCCTAGCCAAGGGTCAGCCTTTTCACCTCGCGCGTTTCTGTTACCACCCTTGTCACTCCAAGGGCGGTCAAAAGGGGAAAGATGACCCTCAAGGCTAGAACGGGTATCCAGGAGAGGAAGGGGGTGATGGTTACCACGGACGTGAACAGGCTGAAGGCGATGGCCAGCGGTATGAATCTTTCGTAGGGCCTTATCGTTTTTTCCACGAATTCCTCCAGCCCCTTTTCGAACCCCTGTTTGAACTCCGCCAGGGCCTCTTCGCTGCTAGCCTCCGGCACCCGCTTCTCGATCTCCCTTTCCACCCCTTCCATGATCGCATCGGTGAGAGGAGGTGGAATGGAGAAGCCCGCTTCCTCGATGTGCGCGGCGTAGCCTAAGTAAAGGCTTCCGCAGGCCACGATGATGAGTGCCGTGAGCAGGATGGATTGCCCCTCCGAGATGGGCCTTACGGAGAAGTTGACGCGCTCCTCCAACCCCTTGGTGATCCCTTGGGCGTAGATAGCTGAGGCGATGAAATACACCGATGCCAACACGCCACTGGTCGCCTTCAGCTCCCAACCCAGGAGCATTGCCAAGGCAGAGAGACCGAAGACGATGAAGCAGGCCCAAAGGGGACGAACCAGAGCGGCGACCAGGCCGGCTGTCAGAGCAACCGCCCCCATGGCCAGAAAGAACCGAAGAGCAAGTCCCAGGACTTCCCCAGACGGGAAGAGAATCAGTTCGTATCCTTGGCCGATTCGCTCACAGACATCTCCGAAGAAATAGCTTGCGGTGATGAGTAAAACGGCAAAAACCGCACTTTTTAGCTCTTTGTACATTTAGCTCTCCTTTCAATCACATTGCAATCTATCCTCGCTCACTCCATTGCCCCCGCTTTCCTCAGGTATCGGTCCATCCTGGCCACGAACCTCTCGGCGTCGGCCAGCAAATCAGCGGTGATTCTCTCGTCCAAATCCCTCAGTTCGTCGGCATAGTCGTAGTCCTCTCGCAATCGTCTGGCCCGGGCGTATATCTTGCTGTACTCGGGCTCGACGTGGCCCGGCTTCACAAGGTACTGGCTAAAGGCAGATTGCACGCCTGAATGCTTGCTGCGCTCGATGTCAAGGGTGAGCAACGCAGTCGAAGTGATATACCATAATCAGCCCTGTTCACGGCAGCGCGAAGGAAACCGAGCCTCAGCAATTCTCGTGCCGCCTGAAGGTCTTCCTTGCACTTCTCTAGGCGTACCCCGATGATGATTCGCCGCGTTTCTTCATCCATAGGAGCACCCCCTCCCTAGTCGTGTTATGGTAAATGGCAGTGCGATGCTCCATCAGCCACTGATAATGCTCCTCATCGAATACTAAAGCGGATATGTTGACCTCGTAGTCCAGTAACAAGTCAGAGGTCAAGTCGGTGATCTCGCGCCAGTAAGGCCACCGATCATCGCCCTCGACGACCACCAACACGTCCAGGTCCAACTCCTCGTCGAAACCTCCCTTCACGTTAGAGCCAAAGAGCATAATTAACTCGAGCTTCTCCCTATACCTCTGCCGCACCCTGGCGACGAACCTGTGACAAGGCTGCCTTCTCCCGGCCGGCTAGATGTCCTAGCCCAACCGGCTCCTTTTGCTCAACTACTCCCTGCATTGCCGCTCTCCTCTACGGAAGCCCCAAAACCTCCCTGTACCCCTGCATGTCCATGAAGCCGTGGCCCGAGACGTTGAAGGCGATGGCCTTGCTCTCCCCGGCCTCCTTGCACTTCAGCGCTTCATCAATGGCACAGGCAATGCTGTAAGCCGACTCGGGAGCGGGCAGGTACCCTTCTGCTTGAATGAACATCCTCGCCCTTTCGAAGACGTATCGCTCATCCGCTGGATAGGCCACCGTCTCTATGTAACCGAGGTGTCTAGGCAGGCTCAAGATGGGAGCACAGCCGTGATGCCTCAACCCGTCGGCCCGGATGGGCTCCATCTCCACCTTATGACCCAAAGTGCACATCTTGATGAGGGGCGTGGTCTCGGCGTGGTCGGCGAAGTCGTACTTATACTCGCCCTGCAGATTCCGCGCTACCTCGCTCTGGGCGGCGATGAAGCGTATCTCCCTTCCCTCTTTGAGGACATCCCTCAAGAAGGGCAAGACGAAGCCCCCGAAATTCGACCCCCCACCCAGGCAGGAAACCATTACATCGGGGTAGTCGTCGAAGATCTCAAACTACCTCCGGGTCTCCAGCCCCATGATGGTCTGGTGGAGTAGAACGTGGTTCAGGACCGAGCCGAGGCAATAGACGGCTTTGGGGTCCTTTCGAGCGTCCTCCATTCCCTCAGAGATGGCCATGCCCAGGGAGCCCGGGTGGTTTGGATTCTTTTGATAGATGGACCTCCCGAAATCAGTCTTGGGGCTGGGCGAGGCGTTGACCTCGGCGCCAAGGAGCTGCGTGAAGTTCCTGCGGTCGTGCTTCCAGTTGTAGACGGCCCTCACCCAATAGATGGTGCACTTCAGGCCCAGGAGGCTTGCACCGTAGGCCAGGGCCGTCCCCCACTGCCCGGCTCCGGTCTCAGTGGTGACCCGCTCGTATCCCTCCTGCTTGGCGTAGTAACATTGAGCTACAGCGGTGTTCACTTTGTGGCTGCCCGTAGGGCTATAGAACTCGGCCTTGTAATACAGCCTGGCGGGGGTGTCCAGCCTCCTTTCCAGGTTCAGAGCTCGGAAGAGGGGCCTGGGCCTTCCGGCCAGGGCGTAGAGCTCCCAGAGTCCATCAGGGACATCAATCCAGTTTTGAGTTGAACCATCCTGCTTCAGGCACTCCGCCAGGAACATCTTAGGCAGGGCGGCCAACCTCGATTCTCCCTCCTCGGGATCCTTGGGTGGCGGAAGAGGTTCAGGCAGATCGGGGAGGATATTGTACCAGCGATGGGGCAACTCCTCCACTCTTAGGTTAGCTTCTCTTCTCATTGTTGCCGCCTCCTTCTTTGGAAAGTTTGCGCGACACTGCGCCCACCCATAGTTTATCACCCTTCGGCGAGTTAGTCAAAGGAGTCCTATGAAGGATAACCTGCAAATCGCCAGTTCATCCCGCCCTTGCTGAAAAGCAACCACCCAGCAGGGCAACTATTTGAGGTGCTCGGTGTTCAATAATCATAGAAGCCCTCTACCACCAATCACCCACCGATTACCAGGACAAGGAGAAAAGAAATGAAAATCAAGATTGGTTGCTGTGGCTTTCGCAAAGCCCAGGTAGAATACTATCTGCATTTCGAGACCATCGAGATACAGAAGACCTTTTACCAGCCCCCCCAACTGGGGACTGCCCAACGTTAGCGAGAAGAGGCACCAGAGGGCTTTGAGTTCACCCTGAAGGCCTGGCAGCCTATCACCCATCACCCCCGCAGCCCCACCTACCGCCGGCTGAGAATGGAGATACCAGAGGAAGATAGGGACAGATATGGCTTCTTCCGTCCCACCGACGAGGTTTTCCAGGCCTGGGAGGAGACGAAAAGGATCGCTGAGGCCCTAAGGGCACGCATCGTTGTCTTCCAGTGCCCAGCCAGCTTTGGCCCTAGCGATGAGCACAAAGACAATATGAGCGCCTTCTTCGGGGAAATAGATCGAGGGCATTTGACCTTTGCCTGGGAACCGCGGGGGGAATGGAAAGATGGGGAGATCGAGGCCCTCTACCGCGAGCTAGACCTCGTCCATTGCCTTGATCCCTTCAAGCGCCTGCCTGTCTACGGCGATTTCGCCCATTTCCGCCTACACGGAATAGGCGGTTATCGCTACAAGCACACCGATGAGGATCCAAGCCAGCTCATGGAATGGTGCCGCCAGTTCGATGAAGTCTACTGTTTCTTCAACAATATCTCAATGTGGGAATCGGCTTCGGAATTCCGCCAGTTGGTAGATAGCCGCTAAAGTGATTGACAAAAGGTCAAGTTTTTTGGTATAATGTACATAAGCCGAGCGGCGTCGCTGATGCGCTTACTCTACTCGCATCGTACCAGCAGTCACGCCGGGCGATAACACAGAAGCTCTCATCTCCAACTAACCATTACAGCGCAGCTATGAGATAGCATTGTTAGCCGAGGCCAATGCTGGGATGCGTGGGCGTCTAGCGTTGGCCTTTAGCGTTGGATTTCGCCAGGCTTGCCCTCTTCGTCGGCCACCGGGTCTACCTGCCGCTGGTAATAAAGCGCCGTCCGGCCTGGCGGCTGACCTTCGGCCAGCCGCCAGCCTCGGACGACCGCTCTGTGGCGGGGGGCTACTCGCCCCCCTGCACCCCCCAGAGCGGAACCTACCACGCCGCAGAGCGGCGTGGTTTCTCGGCTCATGAAATCAACAGGTGATAAAGGCTTTCTGGGGGGGGAGGTTATGGGGTTAGGTCTAATGGTGACCTGGTGGTGGACAACGGGGCATTCCGCGGTAATATAGGGCCCCACTTCGGGGCTCCTTTCCCCCGCCCCGCCTACGACAGCGGGTTTTTGCCCTACTGCCAAGGAGAATCCAAGACGCTCTTCCACGACGTTGGTGGCGATGCCGAGGACTACGTGGTTGACCTGCGATGCAGGAACACCGCCCCCATTGGTAGCTCCGGCATCCACATCCGTTTTTTGGGCACCGCTGACCTGGGTGCGGCTGGCAGATGGGGCGCAGAGTGGCTCAATTTGACTGAGGAAGAAATTGTTGTGAGACGTGCTCCGCAAGACGGGGTCTGCAACGAAATTGCGGTCCGCATCTGGGTCTACAAGTGAGGTATAGCCATGAACCGACGACAGTTGCTCGTGCTGATAACTGGTCTACTGATTGCACCGCTGCTGAGCGCTGGAGCCTTGGCCGCGTCTCCGCGACCGATTTCGACCTCTGGTGGCACGTCATCGCCGGCGGGGGCGGCCACTCCTCATCGGCTGACCACGCCCTGGACGGCAGCGTCGGGCAGCCGGCCGTCGGCGGGCTGAGTAGCGCTGACTACCGGTTGGGCGCGGGATACTTGTACGGAGTGGTGGAGGCAGCTCCACCACTCCGTACAAAATCTATCTGTCCATCATCTTGAAGAGCTACCCGTGAAACCTGAAGGGATAGGTCTTGAGCAGCGAAGCAAAGCCACCTGTGCGGTTGATGCAGGTGGCTTTGCTCTTTTGAGGCAGTTTTGTCCCTAAGTAAGGCTAGTTAAAGGCGATGGACAGCAGGACGTGCAACATAAGGATGCCAGGTGCCCCGATGAGGACAGCTTTGAGAGCCGCCGGCGATAACCAAAGCCAGCGCAATTGGCCCTGGCGCTTTTTCTACAGGGGCTGCTTGTTCTTTTGCAGCGCCTGGGCCATAATTACGCTCCAAAGGAGATCCCAATGATCACCGTCCAACGAGTGCGCGCTGCGCTGCCTCTGGAGCGCAATGTTCTGGTTCTCTCAGGTACTGTCTTCCTTGTGCTGACTTGCCTCTTCACCTGGTATCTTCTGCTTCCCCTCTACTTCCGCGAACTGGGGGCCAACGACGCCGAGGTAGGACTGGCCTACTCCCTCTTAGCCGTGAGCTTCTCTCTGATGCAGTTTGCTGGCGTTCTCCTGGCCGATCGCTACGGGCGCAAGCTGCCCATTGTCCTGCCCACCTTCATCTTCGTGCCCCTTTACGCGCTGGCCGGACTTGCCCAGAGTTGGGTTGCTCTGCTAGTCGCTCTGCTGGCCATCAATTCCCTCAGCGCCATTCAATCGCCAGCCTTTATATCCATCATGGCTGAGTCGGTGCCTGAGAAGCAAAGAGGAATGGCCTTTGGCTTCTTTGAGTTTGCCGTCTCTCTAGGCACCACCCTCGGCCCCGCTCTGGGAGCGGCTCTGGTTTCCCAATTCGGCATGCGGCCCCTCATCTACAGCACTGCTTTGATCAGCCTCCTTTGTGCCGTCCTGCGGGCAGTGGGCTTGCACGAGACAAACCATCGCCCCTCGCCCTTCGAGTTGGCCAGCCTGAAGCAGTGGCGCCAACCTAGGTTACGTTGGTTTCTCCTGGCTGACGGCCTCCTGGCCTGCATCCCGAACTGGACCCTGTGGGGGCCTTTCGTTTCCCTCCATGCCGGGGACACTCTCGGGCTGAGCAAACCCCAGATCAACAACTTGTTCGCCATCGGCGGCTTCGCTTGCATGGTCGCCAGCCTCCTTGGTGGGCACTCAGCCAGCCGTTTCGGGGGACGCAACCTGCTAATCGCGGCTGGCCTCGCCCACGTCATCACCATGGTTTTCTGGGCCCTTGTGAGCACCTCCCCATTGGGGTTGGCCCTCTTCGTGATCACCAACATGGGCCTGCAGATGAGCATCATCGCCTACCAGACCCTGCTGACCCAGGTCACGCCCAGGGCCTCTCGGGGAGCTATCGTCGGCCTCTTCGGCACCGTGACCGGGGTCGTTGGCGGCGTCGCACCGACGGTGGGAGCTTACCTGCGGGATGACTTCGGCTCGACAGCGCCCTTCTGGATAGCGCTGATAGCGGGCCTGGCCATGGCCGTGTTCTTGCAAAAACTCGCTATTTCCGAGGATGTCCCACGGGGATGAGATAGAGAGGCTCGTGGTCGGTGGGAAGGGAGAGGGCGGCTTGGACCTGGTCATCGTAGAAGGCGCCGATGGGCACCGCCCCCAGATCCAGAGCCACGGCCTGGAGGAGGATGTTCTGGCAGGTGTGGCCTGCCTCCAGCTTGACGTAGCGCTCAGCCCGGCCACCATATTTTTTCGCTGTCCTTTCGTATATCGCAGTGATCACGAAGACCGCCGGAGCCTCTCGTATCCAGTCCTGCCTCAGCCCCGCCTCCCAGAGCTTGAGGCGCAGGTCATCCTGGGACCCGATGATCACTCTGTGTCCCTGAGGCACATAGTGGTAGAGCCCGTTAGCGGTGGCCACATAGACCTCCAGTGGATAGAGAGCCCCGGCCGAGGGAGCTGTCCGCCCGCCCCAGTCAGCAGTCATCCCCTGAGCAGCCCAGAGAAGCCGGGAAATCTCCTCCAGAGTGAGCTCCTCTTCGGTAAAGCTCCGCACTGAGCGCCGCCGGGCGAGGGCTTCCTCAAGAGAGATCTCCCCCTTCAGCCTCGGCTCTGGCAAAGCTATCTCCTCCGGCGGTGGGGAGGCCTCAACCTCTTTGACCTCCTCGATCCGAGGGCCACAGCCCCCCAAGCTGAGACTTGCCACCAGCGTTAGGGCAAGCACTGCATGACCAACAAATCGCATCTCTTCCTCCCAAGAGCTTATCCGAAATCCGCTAAAGGCGGACGTTAGTCCGTCGCTGGACCAGTGTCCAGCAGGAGCAGGTGAACAGTTACTGATGCTGGATAGGCAAAGCCCGCATGGGGCATGACGCAGACAGCGCTTCCGAAGGTGTACATCAACTTTGGAAGCCTTTCGCTTTTTGCGAGCCAGCCAGGGCCGGGACAGAGAGCCGCCCCTACGCGGTGGCTGGCGATGTAGTGGAAGCCCTCCGTCCCGTCCTTGCTCTCCGTCTCCTCCTTGCTCATTGGGAGGCGCTGGCTTTGCCTGCGCGTCGGCGACCTCGCCAAGATAGCATCCCCCAAACTATCAGACTGATCCACGTAGCCACGCTGATGCCCAATCCCACTTTCCAGGAGAGAGGCTCGAAAATAAGGCGCACCTCGTGGTAGCCTGGCTCCAGGTAGACGGCGCGGAAAGCGTAGTTGGCCCGCAGAACCCGCTCCGCGCGGCCGTCAACGTAAGCCCTCCAACCTGGATAGTAAACCTCGCTGAGGACGAGATATGCCTCCGCCGATGTCCTGGTCGTGAGGTGGATGGCATTGGGCCGGTAAGCAATAATGTCCAAAGAACCGACTTCACCCTCAGTGGATACGTCCAAAGGCTCGCCTCCCTCCACAACCACGCTGCTGGCCGGGTCGAAGCCGGGCTCTTGAATGCGGACGAAGGCGCTCTCCTGATCGGCCACTGCTACGGCCCGGTGGACGAGTACGGCCCGAGGCAACGCCCTGGTGTTCAGGTAGATGTTGACCTGGGGATCACGGTCGAAGACGCACGTGAACTTGTCCCAGTCCAAGGGCACGTCCTTGTGGCCGATAACGTACTTGGCGTTCAAGAAGTCATACAGGCGGGAGGACCGAAGGCCCCGGAGGCCCACTGCATCCCAGTAGCGATCGTAATCGGCCAACAAAAGCGGGTTCCAGATACCTGAAACGTCGAAGACGCCGTACAACAGGCTGGCGTCGGGCTGCCAAACGTCCCAAACGCCTGTTCCCGTGTCTATGCGGTAGTAGCCCGAATCCGATTTGAGGAACTCGATGGCTTCAGGATGTTGGAAGCCCACCGTGGGGTCGTTGTGCTCCAAGTCGGTATAGGCTCCCATGCTGAAAAGGTCAACGGCGATCAAGCCCACAGCCAATAGGCCCAAGGCCCACCGCCGCACCCAGCGGTAGCGGCGTAGGTAGAGAATAGCCAAGCTGGCAGCCAGGATCAAAAGGAAAAAGACCAGGCCGTTGACAGCGCTCACGGTCCTCTTGAATATCGCCGCGTCTTTACCATGAGCGACCAAGATGGCGTGGTAGCCCAGGGCCAAGCCGATGAGCACCATGCTTAGCAGGATCCAAGGAGCTACCTTCAGCAGGCGGCGGAAAAATGCTCGCATCCCGCGACTCAGCGGCCGCAGGAGAGCATCCAAACCAAGGGCGGCCAGGGCAGCCAAGGAAAAGTCCAAGAGGTAGATGAAGCGGGCCGGAGCGCGCACCTTGTCGAAGCCGGGCAACAAATAGAGCCAGCCATGGAGTATGGCATAGCCGCCGAAGGCCAAAAGGAGCGAGATAATGGCCAGGCCCAGGAGGAAACGGGTCAGTTCGTCCCGTCTGAAAAGGACGGCCAACGCGGCCAAGATGACGGGCAAAACGCCGATATAGCCCACCTCCACCCGATCCCAGGGTCCCCAAAAGCCTGCTGGCCCGCGTCCGAAGAAGCCGGGGATGAAGAGCCCCACCAGCCCCACCGGCGGCAGGGAATATCGGCTGGCCTCCTGATAGCTCATCTCGGCGCGCACAGTGTAGCTGGCCATCTCATAGCTGGGGATGAGGGCTAAGGCGGCGAAGCAAAAGGTAATGAATAAACAGGTAAATAAGTAGACAAGAGGACGGAGGAACGACATCCTGTTTACTCGTCCCTTGTCTGCTTGTCGCCTGCCATCTCGCCAAGCTCTATAACTTTGGTAAACGGCGTACAACACCAGCGTCAGCACGATAGAAAGCGTTATCTGGATGTGTCCGGCCAGGGTGGCGATGCCCAGGAAGGCCCCTGCTGCTGCAGCCATGCCCGGCCGCCCCTCGGCCATGGCCCGGTGGTAGCAGAGGAAGATGAGGGGAAGCCAGGCGGCCACGGCGATCATGTTCAGGTTACCGAAGTGGGTGACGAAGAGATCGGAGAACATGAAAGCGATGGCGCCTGATAAGGCAGCTAAGCGTCGTAGATTCGTAACTTCGTAGATTCGTAGATTGCGCAAACAGATGTACATGAGGGCTCCGGCCAGGAAGAAATGCAAGACGGCCAGCAGCTCCATGGTGGAGTAGGTTACTTCGGGGAAGAGGAGGAAAAGGAGGAGGTTAGCGGGATAGAATAGGCCCGACTGGTTGTCGGCGGCGAAGGGGGCACCGCCGTAGAGATAGGGATTCCAAAGGGGGATGATACCTCGCCTGAGATTGCGGGCCGCAAAGTGGTACAGGGGATAGAGGAAGGAGACCAGGTCGCCGCCCCCGGAGGGCATCCAGGTATCGGTAGTGAAGAAGAGCTGCCAGAAGAACCCAAGGGTGGCTAAAGCGATGCTGCCTAGGGCCAATATGTCGCGGTGATAGTCTCTCGCCAGCCGCCCCCGATGGTGAAGCCGGCAAGCTATCGCATAAGCTGTTAGCCACAAGCCGAAGAGCCCTAGCAGCCAACTTCCTGGCAAAAGCAAAATGCCCTCCCCCAATCGCTCCTTACTCGGTCGCCTCTCCAGCCAAGACTTCGGCCAACTGCTTTCGTTGGCTGCCGGGTATGGGCCTCTCCTTGCTCAGATTCCGTAGGAAAAGCTTCAATTGCCTGCCATTTAACACGGGAACAGCGGGGTTCTCTGCCTGCAGATCCACCTGGGGATTGGTAAATGCAACCAGCCCCTCAATGGGTACTTCCTCTACTCCGGCTGAGCTTGTCCTGAGCTCCGTCGAAGGGCTCAGTACAAGATCGGGAAGTCGTTGAACCAGGAAGCGGCGGAGCGCTTCGACCTCGGCTCGCACCTCACGCGTCGGGTTGCCCAGTCTTTCCTGTCCAAAGAGACGCAATAGCCGCCTCCAACTGAACTCGCGGTGCCACCTCTCGCCCTCGCAGCGAATCTTACCCCCTTGATCCCTGGGCTTGATAACGCAGAGCCCAAAGGGGGCCAGCAGGACGTGAGGGGCGGGCAGGACGTAGTTGTAGAGGTAATAGCGGTCATCGAAGCCCTTGAGGATCTTGTCCAGTGTCTGATCGGCACGCGGCTCCTTAATCCAGCGGTTGGCATTGTAGATGCCGACCCGGGAGAGCAGAAAGCCAACGATGAGGCAGCCAAACGATACTAACAACCACTTCTGGAGGAAAAGGGAGGCGACTAGCCCCAAGATCAATATCCCCAACCCAGCGAAGCTGGTCCAACGGCCCAATCTGGCTCTGTTCCTGATCAATTTCTCGTTGGTGATGACTTGCATTTCCTTCCTTTCCCTTGTCCCTTAGCACCTATCGGGTTTCCGCTGAGATTACGATTCTGTCAGGGGGCTGGCCCCTCTGCAAAGGGAGAGCTGAGACTTGGGCGAGCCTTCGGGCCGAGCCTCAGGCCGAGGGCTCAGTCGAGCCGCCAGCGGCCCTGGCAGGATCTCCCGCCTATCCTGTGTACCTACCAAGGACCACGCACGCATTCTGTCCCCCCAGGCCGAAGGAGTTGGAGAGGACAACGTCCACCTGTGCCCTCCGGGCCTGGTTGGGAACGTAGTCCAAGTCACAATCGGGATCGGGGGTCTCGTAGTTGATAGTGGGGTGGATAAGGTTGTCCCGGATGGTGAAGATGCAGGCGATGGCCTCCACGGCCCCTGCGGCACCCCACAGGTGGCCGATCATGGACTTGGTGGAGCTGATGGGCACGCGGTAGGCATGGTCACCAAAGACTTTCTTGATGGCCAGGGTCTCCGAAACGTCGCCCAAGGGGGTGCCAGTACCGTGGGCGTTGATGTAGTCCACCTCGCTGGGTTCCACACCCGCGTCCTCTAAAGCCCAACGGATGGCTCGCGCTGCCCCCGCCCCCTCAGGATCGGGCGCAATGAGATGATAGGCATCGTTGGAGGCACCGTAGCCCAGCACCTCCGCATAGATGCGAGCCCCCCGCTCCAGAGCGTGCTTCAGGCTCTCCAGGATCAGGATGCCGCTCCCCTCGCCCCCGATGAAACCGTCGCGATCCTTGTCGAAGGGGCGACTGGCCCGTTCCGGCTCGTCGTTGCGGGTGGAATAGGCTCGACCCACGCAGAAGACGGCCAGGGCCAGCTCACAGACGCCGCCCTCCGCGCCACCGGTCACCATGGCCTTGGCCTTCCCCCGGCGGATGACTTCTGCCGCCTCGCCGATGGCCTGCGTGCCGGCGGCGCAGGCGGTGGAGATGGTGGAACTGTAACCCTTGATGCCATAGATGTAAGCCACCTGAAAGGCGGCCAGGTTGGAGGGCATCATCACTACGTAGAAGGGCGAAATGCGCATGCCACCGCGCTCGAACATGATCCGACAGGCTTTCTCCGTCTCGTCTATTCCCCCAATGGCGTTGCCCAAGAGCACTCCTACCTCCTCGTTGTTCTCCTCATCAATGGCGAGGCCCGCATCCTCCAGGGCCATCTTGGTCGCAGCCACGGCGAACTGGCTGAAGCGTGCCATGCGCTTCGCCTTTTTGGGGTCCATATAGTCTCGCGGTTTGAACCCTTTCACCTCGCCGAGGATCTGGGTGGGATAGTCACTGGGATCGAACCGGGTGACGCGGCCTATGCCGCTTCGACCGGCAATGAGCCCCTGCCAGGTCTCCTCGACACTCAGTCCTAGAGGCGTGATGGCCCCCAGGCCGGTGATGACGACCCTCTCTTCGATACCGCGTTTTCTTGTCATATCAAATCCTCCTACAAACTCTATACATCTTTGATAGCAGCAAGCATCCCTCCCTCCACCGCCTGCTTGGCCACCCGCACGGCGTTCTTGATGGCCTTGGCGTTGGAACGGCCGTGGGCGACGATCACCACCCCGTTCACCCCCAGCAGGGGTGCGCCGCCGAACTCGGCGTAGTCAAGGCGCTTTCTGACCTGCTCAAAGGCAGACTTGGAGAGCAAAGCGCCAACCATGGCAAGAGGGCTCTTTTTGACCTCCTCCTTGATGATGCCCAGCAGCGATGTCGCCAGCCCCTCGGATAGCTTGGCGATCACGTTGCCGGTGAAGCCATCGGTGACCACTACGTCGGCCATTCCCGCCGGGATATCCTTGCCCTCCACGTTGCCGATGAAGTTGAGGCCGCTCTTCTTGAGCATCTGGTGGGCCTCCTGCACCAGGATGCTGCCCTTGGTCTCCTCCTCGCCGTTGGAGACGATGCCTACACGAGGATTAGCAATCCCCAGCACCCTTTCGGTGTATGCCACGCCCATGTAGGCGAACTGGAGCAGATATTCGGGCTTGCAGTCAGTGTTAGCCCCCACATCCAGCATGAAGCAGAAGCCGGTCGTGGTGGGGTAGATGGTGGAGAGCGCTGGCCGCTTGATGCCTCGGATACGTCCCAGGCGAAACAGGGCCCCGGCCATCACACCGCCGGAGTTGCCGGCGGAGACAAAGGCATCGGCCTCGCACCGCTTCACCAGGTCCATACCGACCACCATCGAGGAGTCCTTTTTGGCCCTGACCGCCGCCGCAGGGTGCTCCTCCATTTCGATGACCTGGCTGGCGTGGACGATGGGCAAACTGAGGCCGGACGTGTCGTACCTGGCCAACTCCCGTCGCACATCCTCCTCTCGGCCGACCAGGATCACCTCAATCCCGTGCTCCTGTGCAGCCCACACTCCTCCCTCCACGGCGACCGGCGGAGCATGGTCGCCGCCCATCGCATCCAGCACGATCTTCATGATGACGCAACCTCCCTATTCATCTCACTTCTGTCCGGTTCTCCTCAACAAGGTTCAACACCGTCACCTCCCGCGAGTTGCTTGCGTTCCCTACTCCAAAAGGGCTTCTATCACAACCATCCGGTGATCGGAAGCGGTGGAGTCCAGCACCTTCGCCGCAACCGGCCTGAGGCCTCGAATCCAAACGTAGTCAATGCGTTCTCTGGGCGCTTCGGAGGGGGAGGTGGGAGAGGGATCGAAGACTGCGGCGCCGTCGGTGAACCCCCCGTCTACCAACCGGCGGTAGATGGATGAGTCGGGTGTGGAGTTGAAATCGCCGCCGAAGGTAACAGGGCCTGCCTTGACAAAAACGAGGGCCTCGCCGAGCTGCACCGCCCTCTCGTGTGGCTCAAGGCCCAGCCAGATACCGTAGGCCTCAAGAATATCGTCACCAACTTTGACCTGGGCCCGGACGATGGCCGTCTGCTCCAAACGACTGGTCAGGAGCTTTCCCTCCACCTGGCGCACGGGAAAACGGGAGAGCAAGGCCATGCCCGTCAGATGCTCCGCCGTGGGCTGGTAAATCACTTCCATCCTGAGGCGTCGGGCCAGCCAGAGCGCGTCATCAACCCCATAGCTGGTGATGCGACAGGTATCAACCTCCTGGAGGGCTACGATGTCGGCTCCGCTCTCTTCGATCGTCCTGGCCATTTGTTCGAGCTGGAACTGCCAGAGAGTGTTGTAACCGTAGTGAATGTTGTAGGTGCCCACGCGCACGTTCGGCCCCGCATCCTTCAGGCGCAGCGCGGGTGGCCTGGCAAAGACCGCGCTCAGGATAACAAGCGCTGCGATTCCGCCAATCCCTGCCGCTGACCATCCCCGCTGCCGAGCAGATGGTTCCTCCTCCAGGGATGACCTACGCCTGGCGGCTGGCAGGCTCGCCAGAACACCAGCGACGAGAACAATGGGCAGCCCGGCTCCACGGAAGAACTCCAAGGTGTAGGCATAAGTGAAGGCAAAAGCAAAGGCGAAGTTGATCAGCAGGAAGAAGACCAGCCCAAGGGCAAGGTTGAGACCGATCCGCTCCCTTTTGCCCTGACGGACGCTGAGTAGCGCACAAGGTAGGGCAAGGAGAACCGATAGCTGCACCAGAAGAAGGGCGATTCCCGCCAGGAAACCCTGTAACAAATAACCCGCCGCCAGACAGAGACAGGTGAAAAGGCTTAGCAGCAATCCCCAAACTTGCCTCGTAAACAGGCGACGCAGCAGGGCCCGGACGCCGGGTAAGAGGGGAAGCAAGGTGATGAGCAGAAGAGAGGGTGTTAGAACCGAGTAGCTTCCAACGCTCCAGCGGGCCATTGCGTTGGGGAAAGCAAGCAGGGATGTCTCCAGAAAGAGGAAGGCCCCAATGGCTAGCCCTCCAAGAAAGCCAAGCCTTCGTTCAGAGGTTCCCTCCGATTCGCGAGGAGGACGAGAGAAAGCGACTCCTGAGAGGACTGCCAGAGCTACGGATATGACTATTTGATACTGCAGCCAGCCATCGCGGAGGGTGATGTCAAAAGTGTCTCCGAGAGCTCGAAAGAGCTGATCTCCCGCTAATGCCGCTATAAAGAACCCAGGAAAGGCGACAGCCCTTTCCCTAAGCAATTCAGCAGCATAGAGGCCGCCCCCGGCCACGATCAACAGGGAGCTGTAGAGCCTGAGCTCAGGATTGTTCAGGGTCATCGGTATTCGGCTCAGGAAGACGAGCAGAGACGTGATTAGGAGTGTGAGCTGGATTCCACGCCTATGGCGGGGAGCAAGAAGCGGGGTCAAAAAAGCCAGCAGTGCCAACAACACGCTGATGACCATTGAAGGCCAAACTCGTTGGCACGTCATCGGGCCAGCGAAAACCGCGTCGTAGATGATGCCGAAGAGGACGGAGAACAACACTCGCACAGCCTGAACGAAAAAGAGCAAAATGGCCGCAGCCTCCACGGTCCGCAATATGTTCCGATCCGCCATAGTGACGACCCCGTCTGAGGCGTACAGTCAGTCGCCGCTCGCGCCTCTCATATTGCCAGTACTTACGCCAGTGGGCAAGTACTGAGCAAGTTCTCTATATTGTACGATACTTTTCGGGAGTTGACAAGTGAAAGAATAGAGGGTATAATTTTGGTACAATGCCCCGGTGGCGGAATAGGCATACGCGGCAGGTTGAGGACCTGTGCCCTCTTGGGCGTGCGGGTTCGAGTCCCGCCCGGGGCACTAGCGCCCCATACGGATTAAAAAGCTCAGGAGGTCTCCTGAGCTTTTGTGTTCTAGGCGCTGCCACCTTTTCATTGCGGATTTCGGAATGCGGATTTCGGATTGATTCCACATTCGGGTGTCCCGCAATCATTTGCTTCTTCTCTTTACGGTGTTTATGGATGCAACGGTAATAGCCAAAAGTTCATCAGCTTCTTTCATCAGGGAGCCCAGTTTCTCTGATTTCACAATTCCGGCTTCAACCAGCAACTCCATCCAGTATAGTGATTCATCCGCCTCTTCTTCCACCGTTCCCATCTTTGAAATGAAATCGGCTGTTGATTTGGCGCGACACGCCGCGCGATAGTTCGCCCCCACCGAAGTACCTGAACGCAACAATTCCCGCCCAATCACCCCAGCAGTTCGCCCTGTAGGTAATGACTCGACTAATCGAACAACACGAAGCGCAGACTGCTTCGCCCTTCGCTTCATCTCTTCCTTATCCATCATCCACTCCATTTCGGAATGTTTCCGCAGTCCGCAATCTGCAATCCGCAATCGCAAATGGCCTCGATTACCTGGAGGTAGCCTGTGCAGCGGCAGAGGTTGCCGGCAATGGCTTCTTCGATCTCCTCAACGCTGGGCTTGGGGTTCTCGTCCAAGAGGGCTTTAGCCGACATGAGCAAGCCCGGCGTGCAGTAACCGCACTGCACAGCTCCCTTCTCGACAAAAGCTTGCTGCAAGGGATGCAGTTCGTCGTCGTGACTCAGGCCCTCGACCGTTACCACCTCCTGGCCGTGGGCCTTCATAGCTGGCAGTAGGCAGGAGAGGACCGCCTGGCCGTCCACTATCACCGTGCAGGCCCCGCACTCGCCCTCGTTGCAGCCTATCTTGGTGCCCGTGAGGCCCAATTTGTCGCGCAACACATCCACCAGGAGATCGGAGGGTTCGACCTCCACGGTCACAGATTCGCCGTTCAATGTCATCGTCAAAAGATACACGATGGTTGACCTCCAAATCCTCTCGAGGCTACCCCTGTGCCCTCTGCACAGCCCGCTCCAGCCCGCGGCGCACCAGCACCTTGATCACCTCCTCACGGTACTCCTTAGCAGCCCGCAGGAGGCTGGAGCGGGGATGCGATTCCTGCATCGCTATCTCCCCTGCCCTGGCCATCGTCTCCAGGCTGATCGGTGCACCACGCAGGCTCTCCTCGGCGTGGGAGGCGCGGAAAGGGACCGGGGCCACCGGCCCCAGGGCGATGCGCGCCGATTCAAAATCCTCCCCAGCCTCGCTCAAGGTAACGACCACCGCGCAGATGAGGATGGGCAGGGCCAGCGCCCGGCGGCGGGCGATGCGCTCCAAGGCCGACCCCTGCCGCTCGCTCAAAGCTCTGAAGCGAAAAGCGGTCAGCATCTCCCTGGTGCTGTCTACCCTGGAAACACCTGGCCCGACGAAGAGGTCTCGCAGCGGCACCCACATCCGCCCTGTCCCATCAGCGATTTCCGCCTCGGCCTCCAGGGCAAGGAGGGCGGTGCTGCCGTCGGCTGCGGGCATGGCGTTGACCACGTTGCCTCCCAGCGTGCCCGCGTTGCGAATCTGCAGCGAGCCCACAGCTTGACAGGCCTCGGCTAGAACCGTGGCCCGCTCCCGGATCAGCGACGACTCGGCGGCCTGGCGATGGGTCACGTTGGCCCCAAGAACGATCATTCCGTCTTCGAGGGTTATCCTATCCAGCTCCGGGATGCGGGTGATGTCCACCAGGCAATCGGCGGCCCGCCGGCCCTCGGTCAACTGGATGATCAGGTCGGTGCCGCCAGCCACCAAGCGCGCGCGTCCCTCGCGCTCGGCCAACATAGCCAGGGCTTCCTCCACCGAGGAAGGGAAAAGGTATTCTTGCCACATTGTATTGCTTCTAAAAACTATTTCTCCAATTGCAACACCGCCACAAACGCCTCCTGGGGTATCTCCACGTTTCCGATGCGCTTGAGGCGCTTCTTGCCCGCCCTCTGCTTTTCGAGAAGTTTCCTCTTTCTAGTTACATCACCCCCATAGCATTTGCTGGTGACGTTCTTGCGCAGCGCCTTGACCGTCTCCCGTGCGATTGCCCGCTTGCCGACGGAAGCCTGGATAGGCACGGCGAAGAGCTGGCGGGGGATAACCTCTTTCAGCTTTTTGGTCAGGGCGCTGCCTATGGGATAGGCATGGTCGCGGTGGATGATGAGGGAGAGAGCATCCACCGGCTCCTTGTTGACCAAGATGTCCAACTTGACCAGGTCGCCTGGACGATACTCGGCGAAGACGTAGTCCAGCGAGGCATAGCCGCGGGTGCAGGATTTGAGCCGGTCGTAGAAATCAACGATCAGTTCGGAGAGGGGCATCTTGTAGGCAAGGAGTACCCGCTGCCGATCCAGGTACTCCATCCGAACCACCTCCCCCCGGCGCTTGGTTACCAGTTCCATGACGGGCCCGATGTACTCGGCAGGAGTCCAAATCTGGATGTCCATCCAGGGCTCGTGGATCTCCGCGATCTCCCCTTCGGGAGGCAAATCGGCTGGCCCCTTGACGATTACCGTCTCTCCCTGCCGGGTGATCACGTGGTACTCGACGCTGGGAGCCGTGGCCAAGAGCTCTAAATCGTACTCTCGCTCCAGGCGCTCCCGGACGATTTCCATGTGAAAGAGCCCCAGGAAACCACAGCGAAAGCCCAGATTGAGAGCTTGGGATGTCTCGGGCTGGTAGATCAGCGAGGCGTCATTGAGTTGCAGCTTCTCCAGGGCATCCTTCAGCAGACTGTAGTCTTCAGGCTCCACGGGATAGAGACCAGCGAAGACCATAGGCTTAGCCGGACGATAGCCTGGTAGGGGCCCATCGGCGGGGTTTTGAGCCAGGGTAATGGTATCACCCACCGAGCAGTCCCGCACGTCCTTGAGCCCCGTGGCCACATAGCCCACCTGGCCGGCCGTCAGTCCTTCCACAGGGACCATGCCCGGTCTGAAGCTGCCCACCTCCAGAGGCTCGATGATTCTCTCATTGGACATGAGCATCAATTCCTGCCCCTGACCCAGTTCCCCATCTACCAGGCGCAGATAAGCCACCACCCCTTTGTAGGTATCGTAGTGGGAATCGAAGATCAGGGCTCGCAGAGGCTTCTCTCTCTGGCCCGCTGGGGGAGGGATTCGCTCCACGATAGCTTCCAGCACCTCCTCGCTGCCGATGCCCTCCTTGGCCGAGGTGCGGATCACCTCGTCGGCAGGCACCCCGATCAATCCCTCGATCTCCTGGGCCACCTCATCGGGGTGAGCGATGGGCAGGTCGATCTTATTGACCACGGGCACGATCTCCAGGTCGTGATCCAAGGCCAGGTACAGGTTAGCCAGGGTCTGGGCCTGGATTCCCTGGGCGGCGTCCACCACCAGGATAGCCCCCTCGCAGCCTGCCAGGGCGCGGGAGACCTCATAGGTGAAATCAACGTGGCCGGGGGTATCAATGAGGTTCAGCTCGTATTCCTCGCCGTCCTCGTGCTGATAGATCATGCGCACCGCCGAGGCCTTGATCGTCACCCCCTTCTCCCTTTCCAGCTCCATGGTGTCCAGCACCTGTTCCGTCATCTCCCAGGGGCTGATGGTGCCCGTGCACTCCAGCAAGCGGTCGGCCAACGTTGACTTGCCGTGATCTATGTGAGCGATGATACAGAAATTGCGGATGTGCTGCTGATCCACTTAGCGACCTCGAAAAACATCGGCAATCATCGGATATCGTCACCTGAATTATACACTATCTTTATGAAAAGAAAAAGGGTATGGCTAAAACAACCGTTGGCTGATTAGCGAACTCTACACCTTGGAAAGGTGTAGTTTGCGCCAGGTATCCTCCCAAGAGTGGCGCTCGGACAACTACAGGTTTCCAACGGCTCGGCTGAGGGCTTCGACTGAGCTCAGCCGAAGTCCTCACCGAAGTCCTGTAGACTCCCGTAAACCAACCCGCCTCGCCTTGACCGTCGTCCCCGGGCTTTAGCGACTTTTTCCGCCTGAAGGCTTCGGCCCGAGCTCAGCCGAACGGCTCCACTACCCAAGCCATTTTAGCCAGACCCAAAGAACCTAAACCCACCTCAATAGGGCCAAGCCGTACAGCATCACTGACAGGCTGGCCCCGCTCGTCTAAGACCGAGGCCCTCACTCCCTCCGGATAGGTGTACATGCCTGTCAGCACCCAATATTCACCGGGCGGGGTGTCGGGCGAAATCGAGATGTCGAACCAACTGACGACCACATCTCCTTCCTGCCATTGACCAGCGGGGTAGCCGGGGCCATCCTTCTGCCCCCACCTTTGTCCCTCATCGTCAACCAGATGGTTGAAGAAGTGGTAGCTTGCATCGGGTGCTGCCCGCACTGTCCAATAAAGCGCTAGACGCAAGGTACCGCCTGGACTGACCTCTCCGCTCACATCATAGCTCAGTATCTCCACGCCGTTGTCCAGGGCGATGGGCATGCCCCCGCGCGCTAAAGATGCCTTGACGGAAATCAGGGATCCAGACTCAAAGCGGTAAAACCGGAAGGCATCTGGACCGCCGCGTATACCGATCCTCTCGTTGATGAGCTCCTGCGCATACTCATCCAGCACGGAGACGGCGAGGGTATCGCCGGGAGCCAGGAGGTAGAGAGCGTCCTCCTGGGGAAACACAGTGGCCTGCTGGTAGTCAATATATCTGGGGCTCAAGCTCGGACGGAGCAGGAAGTCGAAGATGGCTGGGGTTTCGTGCCAGGCGGGCACATCGCCCTCGGAGAGGATCAGCACCTGCGAGCCCTCGGTCAAACGCTTCACTGTCTCTGCCGCGCGGAGGTAGTACTTCACCGGCAGCCCGTAGCCCCCGGTCGTGTCATTCTGGTCAAGAAAGCGGAAGAGGGCGCCGGTCAGGTACACCTGCCAGAGGGCTATGGCAACGATCAAGGCCCCGAGGGCGAAAGCAGTGATTTTACGGAGCAGGGGTGGTGTCCATCTCTGTGCTTCTCTGCTGGCCTCGACCGCGAAGATGGCGATGATCACGAATTGTATGGGGTAAAGGACCACGAAATAGTGCAGGTGCAAAGGGATCGGGGGCCTGATGTTGAGGAGGACGGGCGTCAGGAACCACAGCAGAGGGATCGAGAATTTGGCCGTATCCTCCCCTTCTCTCCACCCCTTGAGAACCCGCCAGGTCAGGTAAGCGAGGCCGCCGAGGAAGAGGAGGGTCTCGATGGTGTCGAGCCAGGCGAAATCCGCCCTCTCGGAGAGGAACTTCTCGAAGGATCTCCCGGCGAGGGCGTGGCAGCCGGAGCCGGATATGAGCTGCAGGGAGTATTGGACGGACTTGAGGCTGAAGCTGGCAGGCGCTTTCGATGCGCTGACGAGGGTTTTGATGTTAGCCAGGCCGTGGGTGAGGTCGTGATAGATGTAGGGCGAGAAGATGAGGACGAAGGCGAGTATGCCACCCACCAGGGGCGCTAGCTTCACCCTGGCCCTGTAGATGAGGAGGAGAAGGGCAACCGGGGGGACGAGGGAGAGGGCCGAGGGGCTGATCTGGATCAGGCAGGCCAGCCAGACAAAGGCCAGCACGAGCTTGTTTTGTTTCCGTTTGGTCAGGGCGGCGAGGATGGCCTCCAGGAGCAGCACGGCGAAGGGGGGCACGAGGTCGGCGGTGAAGATCTTGCGGGAGTGAATCACCGCCCAAGGGTTGACGGCGAAGAGCAGGCTCGCCACGAGGCCAGCTCTATCTCCGAAGTACTCCCTGGTCAAGAGAAAGCAGCCGAGGACGGCTCCGACGTTGAGCAGAGCTATGAAGCCCGCAGCCAGGACGGGGTCCCTGGAGATAGCGAGGGGGATGGCTATCAGGTAGGTCATCAAGGGAGGCTTGGCAATCCCCAGGGACGAGATCGAGCCCACCGCCGGCAGGTGGCCTTGGAGGAGGTCGAGGGCCCGCTGGCAGTGCTTGACCTCGTCCAGCTTGAACTCCACCAGCTCCAGATGGTCCAGACGGAGATAGGCAGCCAGGAGCATGATCGCAACCAAAGTAAGCTTGGTCGCCGTTACCCCTCTCACTCTAACCCTCTCTCACAGCACGCACAGCATCCATGTAGCGTTTCACCCTTTCCATATCCACCGGGTTCTCGGCGACGCCATCAACTTTGAGGTCAGTGCCGACGATGGCCCCATCGGCGTACGGGAGAAACTGGGCGATGTTATCGGCGGTGGTGCCGCTGCCCATGAGGACTGGGCGGGTAGCCAGCTCCCTGGCTCGCTTCACCTTCTCCAGCTCCGGCGCGGCGCCGGTCATTTTGCCGGACACGATGAGGGCATCGGCCAGATAGAACTCCGTCCACTCGATGTGGGTAGCCAGGTCAATACCGGGGAAGGGCACCGAGTGCTTCTTGTCCACATCGGCGAAGATCTTGATGTGCTCCGCACCCAGATTCTTACGCCAGCGAAACAATTCAGCAGCGCAGCCTCGGTCCAACTCTCCCGTGTCCCAGACCCTCGCCCCCGTGAGAAGGCAGACGCGGATGAAGTCAGCCCCTGCAGCCACGGCAATGGCAAGGGTCACCCGGCCGCCATTGTGGATCACATTGATGCCCACCGGCACCTCCACAGCCTCGACTATAGCTCGGGCGGCCACGGCTTGGGCGGTCATCTCCTCAGGCGGCACGTCCGTCCCCACGTAGTAAGGGAGGTCCCACATGTTCTCCACGATCAGCCCATCAACACCCCCGCTGGCGAGGGCTTCAGCGTCCCGCAGAGCGTGCTCAATGACGGCCTCCAGGCCATAGAAATCATAGCCCGGTGCACCAGGCAATGGGAGAAGATGCACCATGCCGATGATGGGCTTCTCCACCCCAAACATCTCTTTCAGCGATCTTAACCGTAGGCTATCCAGCCTGTCTTTCCATCTTGCAGTCATCTTTCGCACCTCCCTGCTCCCTTGCGACTCTGCATAACTATCTAGCCCAGAAAATCAATGAGAAAGCACAACTCCTCCTGCCAATCCTGCCACGATGGCTCGTCCAGGTGCGCCTCTAGAAAGGCACGGACTTCTTCTTTCCCTGCCAGAGAAGTCCCCGCCCCTTCGACCGTGGCGGTCAATGCACCCAGGGCGTCGGCTAGCAAGGCCGACTCCCGCCAACCCCAGCCCTCGAGCCTTCCTAAGATAAGTCCCGCGTCAAAGCTGTCTCCAGCGCCGGTAGTGTCCACCGTGGATACGGCGAAACCAGGGACTAAGAACGTCCCCTCACCAGTGCCTATCGCACAGCCGCGCTTACCAAGCTTGAGGGCCACAGTTCCTACACCATAGTCCAGCAGTGAATCTATGGCCCCCTCGATATCACGGCAGCCCGTCAGACATTCCGCCTCAGCCTGATTGGGGAAGAGGATGTCAACCCTGGGCAAGACGGCCTTTACCCTGTCGGTGACCCTCATTGCCGCCTCGAGCCCCAAATCCGCCGTCACGATTAGCCCCGCCTGGTGAGCCACCTCCAGGGCACGCAGGGCGGCCTCCCGCTGGGGAACCTGCAACAGGGAGTACCCGGAGAGGTGAAAGATGCGAGCCTTGGCAATGTAGCTTTCATCCAGCAGAGTTGGATCTGTGCGGACGTTAGCTCCCCGGCAGCCGAACATGGTGCGTTCGCCATCAGGAGTGACGGCGACGAGGATTATTCCCGTCATGGTCTGAGGGTCCCGCTGAATACATCTCCTGTCCACCCCCGCCTCGGCCAGAACTGCGAGGGCCAGTGGGGCCAGGACATCCTCCCCCACCCGCCCGATGATTCCCACGTCCACGCCAAAGCGGCCCAGAACAATGGCCGTGTTAGCGGCTGAGCCCCCACAATAGATATGCCCCTGCTCAGCCAGGCCCTCGCCACCTTTTTGTGGATAACCAGGGATGTGGGCGATGACGTCTATGTTTATGTCGCCTATGGTTACCACTTGGGGCATTTCGCTCCTCCTCTATAGAACAGAATAGCTCTTCACGATAAAGGACAGGTAGCTCTCATAAAAATCGATAGTTCCTGCCGTGTTGTCCACCTGCAACTATTATACCAGCGCTCACCTGCGCTGTCAATGCTTCCAGTCTTACAATTTGACATTTACCTTGTTTGTTGGTAAAATACTTTTGCAATGAAGTAAGGCGCATTCGTCTAGGGGTCCAGGATACTGCCCTCTCAAGGCAGAGACAGGGGTTCGATTCCCCTATGCGCTACTAAGCCAAGAGCCCAAGGCGTTACCTTGGGCTCCTGCTATTTAACTAACCGTTCAGGCTGTCATTGCGAGGAGCACTTCGCCTACGCTCAGTCTAAACTCCGTGACGACGCAATCCCCAACCTGCCAGGAGATTGCTTCGCGGAGTTTATCCTGAGGTATCGAAGGGCTCGCAATGACACACCCGTTCCTTCTTCTTCCCAGGTCTGGGTGACTGACTTGGCTGAACGCCTACCTAATTTTACAAGCTCACTCGAAAAGCCTGGCGATTTCATCCCTTTCAAAATAAGGGAGGTCCCCCACCACCCCGCCAGCCATCAATCTTAGCCCCTCTTCCTTGGCTACGACTTTACCGATGGCCGCGGCCGCAATGCCCGCCTCCTCCAGTTTCTCGATAACCCGAGCTGAGTCTTCCGGCGACAGAACGATGAGCAGCGAGCCCGAGGCGATGATTCCCAGTGGATCGAGGCCGTAATCGGCGCAGAGGAGGGTCGTCTCCGGAAGGATCTCGATCCGCTCCTCGTGTACCAATAGGCCCACATCCGCCGCCTGAGCCAGCTCCCACAGGCCCGTTGCCAGCCCGCCCTCTGTGGGGTCGTGCATGGCGTGAACCCGCGCCTGAGCGGTGGCGATCTGAGCCTCGCGCACCACGCTGATACCTGGCTCGTGGAGGAAACCCTGGCAGCGGTCAATGAAATCCGCTGAGTACTTGCTCGCCAGCTCTCCCGCTTTCTCCCGGGCAATGAGGGAAGTGGCCTCGATGGCGATGCCCTTGCTGAGGATGATGTCATCTCCTACCTGGGCCCCAGCGGTGGTCACCAGCTTGTCTCGTTCCACCTCGCCCAACATCTGCCCCACCACGATGGGCCGGTCCAGACCGTAGGTGATCTCGGTGTGGCCGCCGCAAAAGGAGACCCCTAACTGGCGGCAGGCATCGGAGAGCTGAGCGAAGATCCCCTCCACCAGAGCCCTATCGGTGCTCCCTGCGGGCAAAAGGACAGTGGCCAAAAACCACCTGGGGATAGCACCAGTGGTAGCCACGTCGTTGGCGTTGATGTTGACAGCGTACCAGCCTATCTCCTCCGTGGCGAAGGTGACGGGATCGGTTTTGGCTACCAGATAACGATCACCGAAGTCTATTACCGTGGCATCCTCGCCCACCACAGCGCCTACCACCACCCGCTCGTTGACCTGGGCATACTTGGCCAAGACCTGTCCCAGGTAATCCATCTCCAGCTTGCCCACAGGCAGAGAATCCGGCATCTTGTCCTCACTTACGAAACAGCTTTCAAAGACAAGGGGCCTCCTCAGGAGAAGAGGCCCCTCGCTTGCGCCGTAGCTAGCTCACAAAGGGAGGTGATGCTACAGCGCTATTCTTACTACTGTGGTCCATTGGCATCACCTCCTACATCTATGATAGCAATCACTATTATGCCCCAAAAAAGGTAAATTGTCAAATCACTCGATGATGCTCAGGGTGGGGTCGCCATAGAGGATGAAAGAAAACCCGCTCCGTTAGATTACATTCCAAGTACATCCCACGAGCGGGTTATCTTAACTACTGCTTTGGATTCTAACCACGGAGACCTGTCTATTTCTTCTTGGGTAGGAACCTGAACATCCCGGTGCCACAGTCGGGGCAGGTCCCCTTGGCCGCCAGGCGGCCATTCTTCATAATCACCTCCTTGGCATCTTTTATCCTTCTCTTGGCCCTGCACTTGACGCAGTAACCTTGCACCTTCACCGCCTTTCACCTCCTTCTGTATTGTTGTTGACGCTATTATAGCACAAAATGTCTATTTTGACAACCCGCTGTTTTTACGGATGTAAATCCTCTTTTCAGCTACCTGTCTGTCCCCAATGCGGAACGTCACCCTTCACCCGCTTCCTGAATGAGGTTTACCAACCGAAGGCGGTTGGAGGACGACCGGGATGGGTCTATCTAATGCTACCTCATCCCGGCTCACTCGACAGAGGTAGGCATAGAGCTCTAAGCCGACATTCGCCGCTTCCCGCAAGGCTTGCCCGAAGGCAGGATCGGCCTCGTCGTTGGGGGCGAAGATGACGGCATCCTCCCGCTGAACTAGAAAGACGATGGCATCCCGTTTCCCCTCCTGGACTGCTTGGGTGAGTTCTTGCACGTGCCTCCGCCCCCGCTGAGTCGGGGCGTCAGGAAAGAGAGCGACCCCCTCATGCGCCAAGGTCACCGACTTGGCTTCGACAAAGTAACGCCGCTCATCGCCCTCCAGCATAAAATCCAGCCGGCTGCCGCCATAAGGGACCCCCCGATGGATGGCCTCGTAACCGATGAATTCCGACATTTGGCTGGCTGCGATGGCTTCATGGAGCAAATTGTTAGGCAGCCGCGCATCAACAGAGACCAAAGCCTGGCCTAACTTGACCAGCAACAGGTCGTATTTGGTCTTGCGAGGCGGTAGGTCCGCCTTGGGCAATGGCACCGGACGCCCTGACACCAAGAGCTTCTCCAGCCGACCCGAGTTGGGAACGTAGGCCCACACCGGCTGTCCTCTCACTTCCACTGTAGCCCGGAAACGGTTATCTCTTTGGATGAAGGTCCCCGCGACCAGCGGCCTCCCTAGCCTCACTGACCTCCCCCGGCTTTTATCAGTCGCCCAGCGAGCATCCCCCCCAGCACGGCCAAGTCCTCCGTGGGCAGGTAATGGCCTGCCGCTGCATCAAAGAGCACATTGGCCGAGGCGGGGAGCTCTTCGTCTGCCAGATAGAGAACAACGGCTAGTCGGAGACGCGGGAACATAGGGAAGAAAAAGGACGCATCGCCATGGGTCAAGCGCTCCCCACCCAGGGCCTTAGCGGCGGCCACGAAGCCATCCAAGTCGCTGCCGAAAGCCTGAGCCAGGGAAAGGTTGGCTCGCCGCCGAAAGGCCGCATCGTAAACACGCCCGCCAGACAGTTCACGGAAGGAGACCCAGCAATCGGCAAGAGGGGTGCCGTCAGCGTTGATGAGATAGTGCAAGATGAGGATCTGAATAGCAATGGGCGGCTCTTGGCGTATCTCCAGCTCCTCCACACAAATCTCAGGATAGTGGATGATGTAATCTTTTCCCCAGAACCTCACTTCTATCTGGCTGCTGGTATCTGTCAACCTGGTATACTTTGTGTCGCTGCGCAAGGCCACCAGCCAAGGATCGAGAGATTGCAGATCGCGGATGGCTTTGTCCAAGGCTGGCCCGTAGGTCTCCTCCGGTGTTCTGTGCTTCATCGCCACCCCCTGGCTTGTCAAGCTGCTATCTATTCTACACGAACCCGACCCAATTGTCCAATCCACTTGTACCCTCGGAGATTTGATCAATTCACGCTATCCTCCTCACGAAGAAATCACTGGCGGTATCTGTTTACCGTCGAGTAACTTTCAGATTAACCACCAAGCCACGAAGACACGAAGGAGATTCTCTAATCTTGGTGTCTTGGTGTCTTCGTGGTAGGATGAAAGGTGCGGTAAACAAGTACCATTAGCGTAATGAAGCCAAAGCTAGTATAATGGGCCTTGATACGGAGACCGGGCACCTACACTGGGAGGCTGTCTCATGGAACCATCCCTGTCCACCATGTGGATTCAACAGCGCTTCGATAACCTCAGGGATTTCTTCGCTGCCGGCAATGCCCTGGGCTTCAAGCGATTTGAGCTGGGACACACCGTCAGGCCCGAGATGTTCAGGGGAGTGCAGCCAGGCCAGCAGACAATTTCCAGCATCCACGCCCCCTGCCCAGCTAACCCAGGCCCTTGGGACTACTTGGCTTCTCTGGATGAGGGAAAACGAAAGCAAGCTGTAGCCCAGGCAAGGGACACCATCACTTTGGCTCAAAAGTTCAAGGCCCCCATCGTGATCCTGCACGTGGGGAAAGTGGATATAGATCCCTCGCTGGAGAGGCGATTGCGTGACCTATACAACGAAGGCAGGAAGGATACTCAGGGGTACGAAGACGCAAAGTGGCAACTGGTGGAAGCCAGAGCCAGGGGGCAAGCCCAGAGCCTGGCTGCCGCGGCCAGGAGCCTGGAGGAGATCAGTCAATACGCCCAAGCCGCCGGCATCAGGCTTGGCCTGGAGAACCGCTATTACTACTACGAGATCCCCAACATAGAGGAAATGAGCGCTCTCTTGACCTCGTCAGACCCAGCGATGGTCTTCTATTGGCACGACACCGGCCACGCTCAAAATCTGGCGAACCTGGGTTTCACCCGACACGAAGAATGGTTCAAGGCATTTGCCTCTAGGATGGTGGGCGTGCACCTCCACGATATCGTGGGACTGCAGGATCATCGTGTCGGTGGCAGGGGCGAGATGAACTGGCCTATGATCGCCTCCCACCTGCCTGCCAAGGCCATCCGCACCTGCGAATTCGATTGGCCCTGCAGCGAGGAAGAAATCGTATCCGGCGTGGAATACTTGCGCCAGGTGGGCTGCCTTTGAGAGCAGCAAGGTAAGTCACAGCAGTTCAGGAGGTAAAATGGAGCGCAAATGGCAGGTTGTTGGGGGGATAGTGGTGGCAATTGCTAGTGTGCTTGCCATAAGAACAGGATTGCAGCCGTGCACCTGGCTGGACGTAGCTCTGAAGCGCAGCGGCTGCCTGTGTACGCTAGAGAATCGCGAAGAAAGTGCTGTGGAAAGCGTCGCCTTCTCCCCAGATGGCACTCTTCTGGCCTCGGCCTCGAGGGACGGTACAGTGCGATTGTGGCGAGTGGCAGATAGGACACTCTTGCGCACGCTGGAGATATCCACGACCGAGGATGTGGCCCACTCGTACGAGATTTCTTTCTCGCCTGATGGGACAATGCTGGCCTTTGGCCTACCGGACGGTATGGTGCGGCTGTGGCGAGTGAGCGATGGGACGCTGTTGCACACGCTGGAAGGACACTTGGGGAAGATATGTAGCCTAGATTTCTCGCCAAATGGGCAAATCCTGGCCTCCGGCTCCTGGGATAACACGGTACGGCTTTGGGTGGTGGTGGATGGTAAGTTGTTGCGGGTGTTGGAGGGGCACAAGGATGGGGTGCTCAGCGTGGCCTTCTCCCCTGATGGAACAATGTTGGCCTCTGGCTCTTTGGACGGCACAACAAGGTTGTGGCGGGTTGCGGACGGAACGCTGCTGCATAAGTTGAGTAGGTCCAGAAGCCCGATAGAAAGCGTAGCCTTCTCGCCAGACGGATCGACACTGGCCTCGGGGGCATGGAACCAATGGATACGATTGTGGAGGGTGGACGACGGCACACTCCTACGAGAGATAGAATCCCCCAGATGGGGCGGGATGTACATAGTTTTCTCCCCAGATGGGAGAATGTTGGCCTCTGGGAATGCGGGACACGAGGTGCAGTGGTGGCGGGTGGCGGACGGCACGCTGCTGCGCACTGTCAGAGGGCATACAGACACCGTGGGGAGCGTGGCCTTTTCGCCAAACGGGGAGATCCTAGCCTCGGGATCGCTGGACGGCACAGTGCGGCTGTGGAGAGTGCCGACCGAATAGGAGGGGAGGCGAGAAGACTTCCGGGCCAGCAGTGACGGCTCCCGTCGGCTCACGCCGAGGGTTTCCCGCGACTTTCTGAGAAAACTCCAGCAAATCAGGAGGTGGGAACATGCGTCTGTCGACACTTTTTGGCCACACCTTGCGTCAGGTGCCCTCCGAGGCACAGACCACAAGTTATCAATTGCTTCTCAGGGCTGGCATGATCCGCCCTTCGGCAGCAGGCATATACACCTACCTGCGGCTGGGTCGGCGAGTCTTACACAAGATCGAGGAGATCGCGCGCCAGGAAATGGAAGCCATCGGAGGGCAGGAACTACTAATGCCCCTCACCCCAACCGCCGAGGAGACTGTGGCTGACCTGTGTCGCAAAGAGATCGAATCCTATCGCCAACTGCCCACTTTGATCTACCAAATCCACACTAAATTTCGCGACGAGTACCGCTCCCGAGTTGGCCTGATGGAGGCCCGGGAGTTCACAGCGAATGAGGCCCTCAGTTTTCACCTCGATCCGAAGGGCGTAGATGACTTTTACCCACGCATCTACCAGGCTTACGCAAATATCTTCCAGACCTGCCGACTGGAGACTGTTGCCTTAGAAGCCGAGGACGGCCACGAGTTCATCGTGCCTTGTGAGGCAGGCAAGCAGAAGTTCCTCTTATGTTCCAAATGTGACTATGCGGCCCATGCCGAGAGGGCCGAGTTCGCCAAGCCGGAAGCGCCTCATGAGACAGAAAGAGCAGTTGAGAAAGTAGCTACACCAGACTGTAAGACCATCGAGGCTCTAGCTAACTACGTCGGAGTGCCTACCGAAAAAACCCTGAAAGCTGTGTTTTATGCAACTGAGGGGGGTGAAGTGGTCTTCGTGGT
>Ga0209986_10000190_pt1 | contig 56678 bp, 56 predicted proteins | sample BlataG_FD_183168 | JGI IMG/M metagenome (GOLD analysis project Ga0209986, IMG submission 183168) | Deep subsurface microbial communities from Black Sea to uncover new lineages of life (NeLLi) - Black_00105 metaG (SPAdes) (version 2) | ecosystem: Environmental > Aquatic > Marine > Oceanic >... | reverse complement strand
CATGATTACCCTGGCTCCGGTAGAAACCGTGTTGCTTAACAGTTGAAAGCTCCAATTAAGATTCTCCAAAGCACGTTGCGGAGGGCTGCTTTTCCCCATGTCGCTTTTTCCCCTATATTTAATTACTACTCCATTGCAAAGATTGCCGTACAAGTTTATTTTGGTCCCAAAGATATCAACCGCCATGAGGCTGGGCGAATTACACGACGAGATGATTGTTGCTATCCCCCTCTTACCCCCCAGGATTATTCTTACTTCGTCAAAGCGTACATGGTCAAGATGACCGAGTTTCCTAGCATAGACGGCTACAAGTTCTAATTCACCTAAAAATTCCCTGGCAAGGTAGATTGGATGGGGTAGGGTATCCCCAAATACTCCACCCGGTAATTTGTGCCACCAGTGGGTTGGGTCAGAAATAATCGGGAAATCTTGTGGTGGGAAGCTGTGCTTGATCTCCACTCCCACCAAATCCCCAACAACCCCTTTGTTTACCATCGATCTTGTTCTCATCATGGCCAACCCGAATAGCATGTCATGAACAACACCTAATTTCACCCTGTTTTTTATCGAAGCCGTTATCATCTCATCAGCTTTATCAATAGTTAGCGCCATTGGCTTTTCTACTAAAACGTGACAACCAGCTTCAATCGCCTGAATAGACAACGCTGCATGTGTACTTATTGAAGTGCAGACGTCTACCATATCAAGCTTTTCCTGGTTCAACATCTCACCAAAATCAGTGTAAACTTTATCAATTTTAAATTTCCTGGCGATATTATTTGCCAACTCTTCATTCTTGTCACAAACCGCGACCAACTTAGCGATCCTCGAGTGGGCCAGAGTGGGTATATGGATGCTCTGGGCTATGAAACCACAACCAGCGACGGCGACCCTTAAAGGTTGGGATGCTACATCTTTCATCTATTTCTCCTTTCAATTAAGTTTCTGCGCCAGCCGGTATTAATGCCGGCAAAGGAACCTCTAATACCAGCAGTAATGATTCTTCTCTCTTCCCTCTCTAACCCAAATATCGTTCTTAGCCAGGCAAACATCAAAAAAAAGAAAGATCCCAGGTACAATGAGAACATGTAAGGATCTTTTCGGTACTTGCTGAAAATTTTTTGCCGGGCAATTCCATAAGCGTAGGATTTTTTAACACTACCTTCCATAGTTGGTGGGTCATCATGACTAATCACCGCCTTGGGTTCGTAAATAATCTTATAATTGTTCTTCAGCACTCTATAGAACATATCCGTATCTTCCCCACAAGAGAGAGTATGAAGGCGTAGGTCATATAGTGTCTCATCAAAATAACCCACCTGGTCGAAAATCCCTGTTCTAAATGAGTAAAAACCACTCCCTATAGCCCAGGGAACAGGGGCTTTTTCACCCAGCCTCGTGCGCCCGATCAGGAGCACCATTTTACATAATTTAAGCAGGTTCATATCGTCAGCGGTAAAAATTCGCTTACAACCTCCTCTATCATAACCCAAGGTACGGTAGAATACATTGCTTACCTCGTCATGGCGATAGGGCAGCATTCTTCCCGTACAACACATCACTTGCGCATCCTCATAGTTCGGCACCAGATTCTTCACCCAGTGTTTGTCAACTATGAAATCGTCATCGGCAAAGACCAAAATATCCCCTCTAGCCATCTTTATTCCCCTGTTTCTTGCAAGCGTAACCCCTTGACTGCTTTCCCAGCAATGGATGGCCCCGCATTCTTTCGCCAGTTGCTCGTTGAGCTTTACCTCAGCTTCATCAGTACCACTATCAATTAAGATAAGTTCATCGTAGGGATAACTAGAGTATGCCGAGACAATACTCTCTACGCATCTCCGCAATATATGAGGACGATTCCGAGTCGGAACAATAATTGAGACTGTTAACTTATCCAATGCTTTGTTCAGAATCCAGATAATCGTTTATTTATCAGTTTGCAAATGATTGCCAACTTTACTAAATCTCTATAGTTTATTGTAGCAAATTATGCCCTTTGATTCTCCTGACGATTGGCTAGGAGGGAATCCAAAACCGATGATGACTTGTTTATTGATGGCACAGGATTTATTGGAAGAGACTCCACCTTGTTGGTAGGCTAGTAAATGTGGTAATGTGACAGGCCATGATGACCTGTGTTCAGGTTGGAAGGAATTCATCTGAAACAGTTTATAAGGCAATATATGATATTCTGAGGAGGTATAACTAAGAAATCCAAAGATGCAAGCAGTTATTCTTGCTGGAGGTCTAGGGGCAAGATTAAGACCTTTAACGGAGCATATCCCCAAAGTCATGGTTCCTGTCAATGGCAAGCCTTTTCTCCTACACCTACTGGAGCTCCTGAAGAGCCAAAGGGTCAATGATATAGTCTTGTGCATTGGCTATCTTGGGAAGCAGGTCAAGGATTTCTTCGGAAATGGTGAGCGTTTTGGTATCTGGGTAAGATATAGCGAAGAGGAGGGAGAACTTATGGGGACAGGTGGTGCCTTAAAGCAGGCACAGGACTTATTGGATGAACAGTTCTTTGTTATAAATGGAGATACCTATATTCCTATTGATTATAGCGAACTAGAGAGAACTTTCCTCAGCTATGGAAAGAAAGCCCTCATGCTGGTCTATGATAACCGAGAAGACACCGGAGTAAGAAATAATGTGGAATTGGACGGCGATCTTATGGTGACAAAGTATGATAAGGCAAGCTCTGACCCAAGCCTGAAGTACGTTGAGGCGGGAGTGCTATCTCTCCGACTGGAGTCGCTTGATTTTCTACCAGGAAGATGCTCTATCTCACTGGAAAAGGGACTCTATTCTACCTTAATTAGCCAAAGGGAACTAGCAGCCTATGTTACTGAGCAAAGATTCTATGATATTGGGACTCCAAAACAGAAAAAGATTTTTGAGGAGTTTTTAAAAAGGGAGTAAGAATGATTATCACCCGTACCCCTTTCAGAATAAGCTTTATCGGTGGCGGTACTGATCTTCCCGATTTTTACCGGATCGAGACCGGGGCAGTGGTGTGTGCGACGATAAACAAATACATGTATGTAATGGTTAATAATCGTTTCACTGACGCTATCAGGGTAAGTTACTATTCCAAGACGGAAATAATTGACAATGTAGATGAGATACAACACCCCATAGTTAGAGAGGCACTAAAGCTTGTAGGAATAACCAAGGGAATAGAGATAGCATCTATTGCCGATGTTCCTGCTGGTGCCGGACTGGGATCTTCCGGTAGCTTTACTGTAGGCTTGTTGAATGCCCTTTATGCCCATAAAGGAATCCTTAAGTCCGCTGAAGAGTTAGCACGAGAAGCCTGCCGCATTGAAATGGACATCCTGGGGGAGCCTATAGGCAAGCAAGACCAGTATATTACTGCCTATGGAGGCTTTCGTTACATCCAATTCAATCCAGATGAGACCGTAGTTACTGAACCAATCATTTGGTCAGAGGAAAATAAATGGGAACTGGTTCGTAAATTGCTCCTTCTTTATACTGGAGACATACGCGAAGCTAGTACCATTTTGAGAAGGCAGAAAGAAAACGCAAGTCTAGGCACCAACATCGATGGTCTCAGACAGCTACGAGATATGGCCTTGGAGTTGAAAGGGAGGTTAAATAACAATGTATCTCCAAACGTTATCGGTGAGATCTTGGGCAAGGGATGGATAATAAAGAAGCAGCTAGCAAGCGGCATAAGTAATGAAAAGATAGACGAGTGCTATGAAAAGGCTATCAGTGCTGGCGCTCTGGGAGGCAAAATTCTGGGGGCTGGGGGAGGAGGTTTTCTACTTTTATATTGCCCTGAGGAAAGACAACAGCAAGTGAAAGAAGCTCTAGGTCATTTTCGAGAACTGGAATTCTCTCTTGAACCCGAGGGGAGTAAGATTATCTAGTTCGTAAGGATTGATGCCGGAGGTAATAATGACAGTTATTCAGGATTATATAAATGGCTTGATTCAATGCCTTGAAGATCTCCCCCAGCAAAACTTGGAGCACATAGCCAACATAATAGTTGAAGCCTGGAGGAAAGGAAAATGCGTTTTTATAATGGGGAACGGGGGTAGTGCTACCACAGCTATGCACTTTGCTCGTGATCTGAAAATAGGGATAGCGGTGACAGGAAAGCCCCGTGTCCGAGCGGTCAGCTTAACTGATAGTGTAGCTGTAATTACGGCTTTAGCTAATGATACAAGCTATTCCTCCATTTTTAAAGAGCAGCTTGTGGGTCAATTGGAGGAAGGTGATGTGGTCATTGGCATAAGTGCCGCGGGCAATTCTGCTAATGTCATCAAGGCAATAGAATATGCTCGAAAGAGCGGAGCAACGACAATTGGCCTTATCGGGTTTGAGGGCGGAAAACTAAAGGAACTTGTTGACAGTTCCGTTACTCTTAAAAATAAAGATTACGGGCAAGTAGAAGACATACATCTGAGCTTAGCTCATATAATTTCCAATCTAGTGAAAGAGGGGATAAATGATGGCTAGTAGAGCCGTCTTTGTGGACAGGGATGGGACAATGGCAAAAGATGTCTCATATTGTAGCCGCACCGAAGACTTCAAGCTGTTCACTACCACACCACAGGCTATCAGATTGCTGAACGAGCATGGATTCAGAGTAATAGTCATTACTAACCAGTCAGGAATTGCCAGGGGTTATTTCACTGAAGAGACGCTGACTAAAATCCACGAAAAAATGATAAGGGAGCTTGCCCAGCAGGGAGCTTGGGTAGATGCTATCTATTACTGTCCCCATCACCCTGATGATAACTGTGAGTGTCGCAAGCCTAAGCCTAAGCTGGTTCTTCAGGCAACTGACGATTTTGACATAGACCTTGAGCGCTCTTTTGTTGTGGGAGACCTCCCGATGGATATTGAGTTGGGTAGACTCGTAGGTTGTAGAACAATTTTAATTAATGATTCTCCAAGCAAAGAAGGAGACGCAACAAGAAACCCTGATGCGATTGCTTCAGATCTCTTGGGGGCAGCTCAGAAAATACTTAATTGGGAAGAAGGTAAAGTGGTATAACAAGAAAGTCATTTCTGAGTTATACTACCAGCCAGCGTGGATCATATCTGACAGAGTTATTACTCTCCAACGGTCTTAATTATTAAAGCAGTGAATCCTCCTTCTGAAAAAAGACTGAATTATATTCATAGTACTGCTTGCCATTCAAGGGATTATCATTCACACTATTGGCCATGCCGATCAAGGCATACGATACCAGTGCCAAGTCACGACCAAGTTGTAGTAGGTACTGATGCGTTCCATCACAACACCATGTTATACTAACTTAACGAAAGCACGAATGTGGCTATTTATTCAATTATCCTCTGGTAAAGCAAAGGATTTATAGCCGAGTCTGCGCTATTCGCTCCTAGATCTCCTGTAATGTTTGGAGTTGTTAAATGCCTGCAATAGATATACTACAAGAGGAGATAAATAACGCAGTCGAAATACTCAAAAGAGGTGGGATAATTGCTTTCCCCACGGATACAGTTTACGGCCTGGGGTGTAATGCTTTTGATATTCCAGCGGTAGATAGAATCTACGAGGTGAAAAGGCGGCCTAGACATTTATCCTTTCCATTGCTACTTAATAATATTTCACAGCTAAGCATTCTGGCTGAGCCGATATCTAAATTTGCGTTGTTTTTAGCAGGTCGCTTCTGGCCTGGCGGACTGACCTTGGTTCTATCTAAATCGGCTTCGCTACCCAAGCATCTCTCCAGCCAATCCACTGTAGCAGTGCGCATTCCAGACCACACTGTCCCCATGGCTCTTATTCAAGGCCTTGGGAAACCCATAATTGGTACCAGTGCCAACATTAGCAGCCAGCCAAATACTTTAACGGTTGATGAAGTCAAGCAACAGCTAGGAAATAACGTTGACCTTATCATAGATGGGGGCAGGTGCTCTGGTAATAACGAATCGACTATAGTTGATGTTACAGGAGAAGTGCCCATTATCATGCGTCAGGGCATTATCCCCCAATATGAAATTGAGAAGGCTTTCGAGGAATTTTGCGAGGTAAGTAGCGATGCGTATTGCTCTGGGCTGTGATCACCGTGGCTTTAGAATAAAACAGGCGATAATGCAATTTTTACCACAGCTAAATTGCGGTTATTACGATTTTGGTTGCTACGGTACTGAGCCTGTAGATTATCCTGATATCGCTCAAAGTGTAGCAAAGGCAGTGACCTCAGCTGATTTCGACCAAGGTATTCTAATATGCAGCACAGGCGTGGGCATGAGTATAGCAGCTAATAAGATAAAAGGCATAAGGGCAGCTTTATGCCATGACTCATTTACTGCAAAGCGAGCTCGTCAGCACAACGACGCCAATATTCTATGCCTTAAAGGGCAGAATATGGATACTGACTCTGCCATGGAAATTGTCAGAGCCTTCCTGTATACAGATTTTGAAGGTGGCAGACACATCTCGAGATTAAATAAAGTAAAAGCTCTGGAAATAGATTGATATTATGTGTTAAATTTCCTTATATAGAATCAAAAGGAGACAGCAATGAGAAGTGACATGGTAAAAAAAGGCATTGAGCGGGCACCTCACCGGTCATTATTGTATGCTGTTGGTTGCTCATCAGACGATTGGAACAAACCATTTATCGGGGTGGTCAACAGCTTTAGTGAAGTTGTTCCCGGGCATATCCACCTGAAGTCTATTGCACAAGCAGTAAAAGAAGGAATCCGCAGTCAGGGTGGTGTGCCTTTTGAGGTCAACACCATCATCGTGTGCGATGGAATTGCCATGAATCACCCCGGAATGAGGTATAGCCTGCCGAGTCGAGAACTGATTGCTGACTCCGTGGAAGTTTTAGCTGAAGCTCATGCTTTTGATGGTCTAGTATTTATTCCCAACTGCGACAAAGTAATACCAGGCATGCTGATGGCAGCTGTAAGGCTTAATTTACCCTGCGTCTTTGTGAGTGGGGGGCCCATGATGGCCGGGAAGCTTTATCAAAATAACCAGGCAAGGTCAGTTGATCTAAGCTCGGTTTTTCAGGCGGTTGGAGAGGCTGTTAGAGGTTACATATCCGAGGCCGACTTAAGGGAGCTAGAAATGGTTGCGTGCCCCGGTTGCGGCAGTTGTGCTGGTATGTTCACCGCCAACACCATGAATTGCCTTACTGAGGCTTTGGGTATGGCCCTGCCCGGTAACGGAACAATACCAGCGGTTCAAGCACGCAGAGTTCAACTAGCCCGTAAGGCTGGCCGGCAAATCATGGATACGTTAGCCACTAATATCAGACCCAGAGATATTATCACCAGAGATGCGATTTACAATGCCTTCGCTGTAGATATGGCTCTTGGTGGAAGCACCAATTCTGTATTACATCTCAAGGCAATAGCCAATGAGGCAGGGATTGACTTTTACTTACCTCAGATTAATGAGATTAGCCAACGTGTTCCACATATATGCAAATTGAGTCCAGCAAGTAATTATCATATTGAAGATTTAGATTTAGCTGGCGGCATCCCTGCCATAATGCAGGAGATATCAGGGCTGTTGAATCTTGGGGTAAAGACTGTTTCAGGAAGGACTTTGGGCGAAGTTATTAAGGGAGCTGAAATCAAAAATAGTGAGGTGATTCATTCTTTATCTAATCCCTACAGCACTACCGGCGGTATTTGTATGCTATTTGGCAATTTAGCACCTGAAGGTGGTGTAGTAAAAAGCGCAGCAGTGGCTCCTGAAATGTTAGTTCACCAGGGCCCTGCAAGGGTTTTCGATAGCGAAGAGGCAGCTACAGCAGCGATAATGAAGGGGGCATTGAAATCTGGAGAGGTGATTGTGATACGCTATGAGGGACCAAAGGGAGGACCTGGCATGCGTGAGATGCTTACGCCAACCTCTATTCTCAGTGGTATGGGAATGGATAAAGAAATAGCTCTCATTACCGATGGGCGTTTCTCCGGGGCTACCAAGGGAGCAGCCATTGGTCATGTTTCCCCTGAGGCAGCAGCGAAGGGACCTTTAGCCGCAGTAAGAGATGGTGATATCATTAAAATCGATATTCCCAATAACAAACTAGAGATAGATTTAACCCCAGAGGAGATAAAGCAGAGATTAGACTCATTGCCACCGTTCGAACTAAAGATTAAAACTGGCTATCTTAAACGCTATGCCGACAGGGTAACTTCAGCCAGTACTGGAGCAATATTTCTTAACTGATTGGAGCTATTAAATGAAGAAGACTGGCGCTCAGATTCTGTGTGAAAGTTTAATTCAGGAGGGAGTTGAGGTCATTTTTGGCATCCCCGGTGGTGCTTTGCTGCCATTATATGACACCTTTCCACAATATCCTCAACTACGACATATTCTCTTTCGTCATGAGCAGGGAGCAGCCCATGCTGCTGATGGCTATGCCCGAGTAACCCATAGAGCAGGTGTTTGTCTAGCTACCTCAGGTCCAGGAGCTACTAATCTGGTAACAGGAATTGCCAATGCCTATGTGGATTCCTCTCCCTTAATAGCTTTAACTGGCCAGGTGTCCAGACCTTTCATCGGCAAGGATGCTTTTCAAGAGATTGATATCACCGGCATCACGCTTCCTATCACTAAGCACAACTACCTTGTCACTGATACGGGAGAGCTGGCAAAAACGATCAAAGAAGCCTTTTACATCGCTACTACAGGTAGGCCGGGACCTGTTCTTATTGATATACCAAAAGATGTACAGCAAGAGGAAGTAGAATTTTCTTATCCTGAGAGAGTTAACTTGCCAGGCTATAGAATTATATCAAAAGGCCACACAGTCCAAATTAAGAGGGCAGCAAAACTTATCAATGAAGCTGAAAGGCCTGTTATTATTGCTGGGAGAGGAATAATCATCTCCCAGGCTTATAGCGAACTTAAGGAAATAGCTGAGAAGGCACAAATACCTGTAATCACCACTCTACTTGGCATCGGCTCCTTTCCCGAAAACCACATACTCAGTGTTGGTATGCTGGGAATGCATGGCTTGGCACATGCTAACATGGCAGTGCAAAACGCTGATCTTCTTATTGCCATTGGCATGAGATTTGATGACCGAGCCACATGTGCTACCAGTGGTTTTGCCCCTCACACACGCATCATTCATATTGATATCGACCCTGCTGAGATTGGAAAAAATGTGCCAGCTGATATACCCATAGTTGGTGATGCTAAGAATGTATTGAGGAATATAAATAAGGAAATCAAACAGAGAGAGCATCTTGATTGGCTCTCACAGCTTGATCAATGGCGCTATGAGCATCCTTCACTAGAAATTAAACAAACTGGCGGACTTCTCCCTCAATATGTTATTCAGCAGATCTATGAAGCTACCCAAGGTGATGCTATAGTGGTTACTGGAATAGGACAGAACCAGATGTGGGCAGCCCAACACTTCGTTTATAACAAACCCAACAGCTTTGTCTCATCAGGCGGATTGGGGCCTATGGGGTTTGAGCTTCCTGGTGCAATAGGGGTAAAAGTAGGGCGCCCTGAAGAAACAGTATGGTGTGTTGCTGGTGATGGAGGTTTTCAGATGACCATTCAGGAATTGGCTACTATTACACAGGAAAATCTAGCTATAAAGATAGCAATTATTAATAACGGCTGCCTGGGAATGGTACGGCAGTGGCAAGAGCTATTTTATCAGCGGTGCTATGTTGATACAAAGCTTTGGAATCCTGATTTCGTGGGTATTGCTGAAGCTTATGATATTCCCGGCATCAAAGTCAAGCACAAAGAAGAAGTAATTCCAGCTATACAGAAGGCAATGGATTACCCTGGACCTTTCCTCATTGACTTTGTTGTCGAGCCGGAGGAAAATGTTTACCCTATAGTACAGCCAGGGGAAAGTCTAAGCAAAATATTAGAAACGCCTAACCCAGAGATAATAGGTAGATATTAATCTATAGGGGGAAAGAAAGTTGTTTACTGCAAAACATACCTTAGTTGCTTTGGTGGAAGACAAGCCTGGTGTATTAACCAGAGTCGCCGGACTTTTCCGACGTAGGGGCTTCAATATACAAAGCTTAGCTGTGGGACATAGTGAACAAGCCGGTCTATCTCGTATGACCTTTGTTGTTAGCGGTAACTCCACAGAAGTGGAGCAGGTTAGAAAGCAATTGGAAAAGTTGATCAATGTGGTTAGTGTATCCGATATAACTGAGGAAGCTATAGTATCCAGGGAATTGACCCTAGTAAAAGTTACATCCACTGCCTCAACAAGAAGTGAAATAATTCAGATTGTTGATATTTTCAGGGCTAATATAGTTGATGTATCCTCCGATTCACTGACAGTAGAGGTCACCGGCGATGAGGATAAAGTAAAGTCGCTGATCGAGCTGCTTAGTGCTTTTGGTATTAAGGAGATCACAAGAACAGGTAGGGTAGCATTGACTCGCGGTAGCAACTTCCAAAAGGGTAACTAAAAATAAAATAGGAGAAGATTATGGCTAAAATTTACTATGACAAAGACTCCAACCTCGATTTAATCCAAAATAAAACTATCGGCGTTATTGGCTATGGAAGCCAAGGTCATGCACATGCCCAGAATCTAAGAGAAAGTGGCTGTAAGGTAATTGTTGCTGAAGCGTCAGGCAGCGAAGGCTGGAAGGCAGCTCAAAATGCTGGCTTCCAGGTAGCTAGTGCTGCTGAGGCTGCAAAGTCTGCCGATATCATTATTATGCTGACCCCTGATAATTTACACCCTCAGATTTATCACAGTTCAATTGAGGGAGAGCTATCCGAAGGCAAGACTCTGATGTTTGCCCACGGCTTTAATATCCATTTTTCACAGATTATACCTCCTGCTAAGATTGATGTGAGCATGATAGCACCCAAGTGTCCCGGGCATATATTGCGTCGGCTGTACACTGAGGGTTCAGGTTCCCCAGCTTTAATTGCTATTTACCAGGATTCATCTGGCAATGCAAAGGATATCGCTCTGGCTTATGCCAAAGGTATCGGCTGCACCAGAGCTGGAGTTTTAGAAACAACCTTTGCTGAAGAGACCGAAACTGACCTTTTTGGTGAACAAGCAGTACTATGTGGAGGGGTTTCGTGTTTAGTCAAGGCTGGCTTCGAGACACTGGTAAATGCTGGCTATCAACCAGAGATCGCTTACTTCGAGTGCCTACATGAGTTGAAGCTTATCGTTGACCTTATATATCAGGGCGGCTTGAAGTACATGCGATACTCTATAAGCGATACAGCTGAATATGGCGATTATACTCGCGGCCCACGTATTATCAACGATCAGGTCAGGGAGGAAATGGAGCAAATTCTGGCGGAAATTCAAGATGGCAGCTTCGCTACAGAGTGGATACTGGAAAACAAGGCTGGGCGCCCCAGTTTTAACGCACTGAAGCGATTGGATGCTGAGCATCCAATTGAAATTGTAGGTAAGCAACTCAGGGATATGATGCCCTGGCTGGAAGGTTAAGCTATCAAATCATCCAGCTTAAAGGAATATGACGCATCAAAGACACAGGGAACCGTATGGATAATGTAATTATTTTTGACACTACTTTACGAGATGGTGAGCAGGCGGCAGGAGCGAATCTGATTGCTGAAGAGAAATTAGAAATAGCCAAGCAACTGGATAAGCTTGGTGTTGATGTTATCGAAGCTGGTTTTCCTATTAGCTCACATGGTGATTTTAAAGCTGTTCAACTCATCAGCAAAGAAATTAAGCGTCCCATAATTTGCGCTCTATCCCACGCTAACGCCGAGGCTATAGATAAAGCCTGGGATGCAGTGAAGGAAGCAAGGCATCCTCGAATTCATGTCTTCCTCTCCACATCAGACATCCACCTCATGTATCAGCTCAATAAGAACCGAGACGAAATTCTGGAAACAGCCAAGGAAATGGTGGCTCGAGCTAAAGGTTATACTGACGATATTGAGTTTTCCCCTATGGATGCGAGCCGTACTGAGCCAAATTACCTCTGGCGGCTCTTAGAAGCTGCGATTGATGCTGGGGCAAGCACAGTGAACATCCCAGACACTGTAGGCTATGCCACTCCACAGGAATTTGGCAGCTTGATTCGGAACATCCTGGATAATGTACCCAATATCCATAAAGCTATAATTAGCGTTCACTGCCACAATGATTTAGGACTTGCTGTAGCTAACAGCATCGAAGCAATAAGTAATGGTGCGCGTCAAGTCGAATGCACCATAAATGGCATTGGCGAGAGAGCCGGAAACGCCTCACTAGAGGAGATCGTAATGACACTAAGGATTCGCTATGACCTTTTTAATCTCACCACCAACATTGATACTACCCAGATTTATAAATCAAGTCGTCTGGTAAGTGAACTGACTGGCTTCCCCATCCAACCTAATAAAGCTATTGTAGGGGCGAATGCCTTTCGTCACCAATCAGGTATTCATCAAGATGGCATAATAAAAAAAGCTATCACCTATGAAATCATTGAGCCAAAGACAGTAGGTATTCCAGCAAGCAGCTTGGTATTAAGCAAGTTAAGTGGTAAACATGCTTTCCGGGAAAGATTAGCGGAGCTTGGTTACACTCTGAGCGAAGAAGCTCTACTCCATGCCTTTCGTAGCTTTAAAGAGATAGCCGATAAGAAGAAGGAGATTACCGACCGTGATATCGAATCCCTGGTAGCTGAGGAACTCCGTACCAGCACAGAAGTTTACCACCTTGACCATGTTGAGGTTTCTTGCGGGAACCATAGCCTTCCTACAGCTACAGTTAGGCTTATTGGCCCTGAAGGACAGAGCCTGGCTGATGCCGCTTTAGGCACAGGTCCTGTGGATGCTGTGTATAAGGCTATCAACCGCATAGTGGGGGTACCAGTTACACTTACAGAATTCACTATTAAATCGATTACTGAAGGAATTGATGCTATTGGCGAGGTATTAATTCGAATAGAGAGCGAAGGAGTAACCTATGCAGGGCGCGGTGCTTCTACAGATATCGTAGTTGCTACTGCCAAGGCATATATGAATGCACTGAACAGGCTTCTGGCTAAGAAGGTATCTAATGAGGTGAAAGCTTAATTGAGCCCGTGGCTAGAAATGACATTGCGCTTGCTCCTGGCTGCTGCTCTGGGGGCAGGTATCGGTTATCAGCGGGAACGAGCTGGCAAGGCGGCGGGGCTGCGTACCCATATTTTAATTGCTACCGGGGCATCTCTATTTACTATAGCCTCTATTTTTGGTTTCAGTGGTGAAGTTGACCCTTCACGGGTCGCCGCCGGTATAGTAACTGGCATTGGTTTCATTGGTGCGGGAGTTATATTTCGTGGTATGGGTAGAGATAGAATAGCAGGTTTAACCACGGCGGCGAGTATCTGGGCTGCTGCCGCTGTAGGTTTGACCACTGGTGTAGGGCTCTACCTGATTTCAGTAATTGCCACAATTATCTTCGTAGGCACTTTATTTATCCCCAAAGTAGGCGGATAAAATTAATAATATCACCGCATTAGAGTGAGGTAATTTTTAATGAAAACATTAGCTGAGAAAATTTTAGCAGCACATAGTAGCCAGAAGGAAGTAACCGCTGGTGAGTTTATAAATGTCCAGGCTGATTTGGTTTTATCCAATGATGTCACGGCACCCCTAGCAATAAAGGAATTTCAACGGCTTGGAGTTGGTAAGACCTTTAATCCTGAAAAGGTAGTCATGGTCCCGGATCACTTCTGTCCTAACAAAGATATTAAATCCGCCGAGCAAGCTAAGTTGATACGCGAGTTTGCCAAGGAACAGGGAATACTCTATTTTGAAGTAGGTCGAATGGGAATAGAACATGTGCTTTTACCGGAACAGGGGCTTGTCTTACCAGGGCAAGTAATAATTGGTGCTGATTCTCATACTTGCACATATGGAGCTTTGGGTGCTTTTTCTACAGGTATGGGTTCCACCGATATTGCCGTAGCTATGGCTACAGGTGAAATATGGATGAAAGTGCCGCAGACTATTAAGTTTATCTATCATGGGACACTGCCTAAATGGGTCGGTGGTAAAGACCTCATTCTCTACACCATTGGCGATGTTGGAGTCGATGGAGCACTTTATTCAGTAATGGAGTTCACCGGTGAAGCCATTGACGAGTTACCAATGGAAGGACGTTTTACAATGGCAAATATGGCCATTGAAGCTGGTGCAAAGGCTGGAATTTTTAGTGTAGATGATAGAACAAGGGAATATGTTACAGAACATGGTAACAAGTCTTACTCGGTGTATAAATCGGACGAAGATGCTGAGTATTCCAAAATCGTTGAATACGACGTATCGCAAATCGAGCCTCAAGTAGCCTTTCCTTCTCTTCCTTCCAATACCAAACCTGTAAGTCAGGCACATGACATAAAACTAGACCAGGTTTTAATTGGGGGCTGCACCAATGGCCGTTTAGGCGATTTAAGGTTAGCAGCTAAGATATTAAAAGGGCAACAAATTCATCCCGAACTGAGATGCATTATCATTCCAGGATCACAGAGGGTCTATCTTGATGCATTAAGAGAAGGATTATTAGAGATTTTTATAGAAGCCGGCGCTGCAGTGAGCACTCCCACCTGTGGACCCTGCCTTGGGGGTCATATGGGGGTCTTAGCGGCTGGTGAACGTTGCCTTTCTACCACCAACCGCAATTTTGTTGGTAGAATGGGAAGCCCTAAGTCTGAGGTTTATCTGGCTAACCCAGCAATAGCATCAGCCAGTGCTATATTGGGTCGAATCGGAGACCCCGAGGAGGTTACATAATGAGGCTGAAAGGAAAAGTCCACAAGTTTGGTGCTAATGTTGATACTGATGTTATTATTCCAGCTCGTTATCTGAATATTTCAGAACCTGACGAATTAGCCAAACACTGCATGGAGGATATTGACGCAGAATTCACTACTAAAGCCAAACGTGGCGATATCATAATCGCTACCACCAATTTTGGTTGTGGATCATCACGCGAGCATGCTCCTTTGGCAATTAAAGCATGCGGTGTATCATGTGTTATCGCTCAAAGTTTCGCTCGTATCTTCTTTCGCAATGCCATTAATATCGGATTGCCCCTCCTGGAATGTCCTGAGGCAGTAGATGAAACAGAAGCTGGCGATATATTAGAAGTGGATTTATCCAGCGGCAAGATTAACAACATATCTAAACATAAGATCTTTATTGCCAATCCATATCCGGAATTTATGATGGGGATTATTAATGCTGGAGGATTAATCCAGTACACTAACCGGAGAAAGGAAAAACCATCATCCTAAACCTATGAGGGGAAAAAGGGTATCCCCAGATATTCTTCACTTATAGCTTGAGGTTTCATATAGCAAAGAACTAAGAAATAAATGGGTGACGCCATAAAAATATATACTGCTTTGCCAACGTAAATAGCGACTTAAAGCGATATATACCTTTGCTGTTTCAATATTTGTGGGTTTTCGTTCAGAGCTACCTGGAAAAGAGGTAAATGACATAGATGCCTGAAAAAAGTAAACCAAAGTTTTTCTATGGCTATATTGTAGTTGTAGCCTCTGTTATTATCATAGCAGTAATGTGGGGTACATTTTATAGCTTTGGTATTTTACTTGGCCCATTACAGGAAGATTTAGGCTGGACTAAAGAGACGATAACTGGTGCATATGCATTAGCCTCTCTCATAAGCGGTTTTTTGGGTATCGCTACCGGTGGATTGAGTGATAAATTTGGTCCGAAAGTGATTTTGGTAGTTTGCGGATTCCTTTTGGGTTCAGGGTATTTATTGATGTCCAATATCAATGCTATCTGGCAGCTATATTTATTTTATGGGGGAATAATAGGTGTTGCCATGGGCGGCAGTGTTGCACCATTAACGGCTACAATAGCCAGGTGGTTTATAAAAAATAGAGGAATGATGATGGGAATAGCCGTAACTGGTTTTGGTGTTGGTATAATGATTGTACCGGCGATAGTCAATCACCTCGTTTACAGCTACAATTGGGCTACTGCCTGCAAAATAATGGGCAGCGCAGCTTTAGTATTGATTGTAGCAGCAGCGTTATTTTTAAAACGCGATCCCGGTCAAATAGGATTATTGCCATATGGTTACAAAGAGTCCAGTAAAACAGGTCAGTCACCGAAAACCAGTGAATTTTCTTATAAAGAAGCCATTCATTTCAGACAATTCTGGCTACTTTTCGTTATAACCCTTTGCTATGGTATCGGCATGCAGGCTATCATGGTGCACCTTGTCCCATATACTATGGGGGTAAACATCCCAGCGGAAAAGGCTGCTACCATCATGGCAACTCTTGGTGGGGTTAGCATTGCAAGCAGGATTATTCTGGGTGGTATAGCTGACAGGATAGGCACCAGAGCAACTTATAGCATCGCCTTCATCCTGGCCGCTGTGGCTTTGTTATGGCTGGTGCCATCAAATACGTTATGGATGCTATACCTGTTTGCAGTTATCTATGGTTTTGCCTACGGCGGTGAATCAGCCTTAAGGCCATTGATGGTAGCTGACTTATTCGGCTTGAAATCACATGGAATAACACATGGTACAATAATGCTCAACATTTCACTTGGAGGTGCTATTGGACCATTAATGGCAGCGAGGATATCTGAGACATACGGCAGTTATATTCCGGCTTTTCAAATTTGTGCCGTACTTGGTATTATTGCTTTCATATTAACGTTCTTAATAAAGCCCACTACCAGTAACGAAGATACTCCAAAAGGGTGGCTTAGTAAGATCTGGAGAAGAGTAGCCTAGGATTATTTGCGCAGGTAGATTGATGAATATAAAAAAATTCAATTACAGGAGAGTAAAACATGAACTATAATGTAGCAGTTTTACCCGGCGATGGTATTGGTCCCGAAGTCATAGATGAAGCGATCGGGGTCTTACAGGCTGTAGGCGAAAGATTCGGGCATGAATTCCACCTGCATTACGGTCTAGCAGGTGGTATCGCCATAGATACTTTTGGCACAGCTCTTAGCGAAGAAACGCTGGGTATGTGTAAGGAGTGTGATGCCGTATTGCTTGGTGCTGTTGGTGGGCCAAAATGGGATAACCCCAAAGCCAAGGTTCGCCCTGAAGATGGGCTTCTAGCACTAAGAAAAGAACTGGGGTTATTTGCCAATCTACGTCCGGTAAAGGTTCTGCCTATCTTGCTTCATTCCACACCTCTAAAACCGGAGATAATTAAAGGCGTTGATTTAATAGTAGTCCGCGAGCTTACCGGAGGACTCTATTTTGGTCAGCCCAAGAAACAATGGCAAACATCAGAAGGAAGGCAGGCAGTTGACACCTTGGTTTATTCTGAGGCTGAGATTGAGCGCATACTTCGGGTCGGTTTTGAATTAGCCCGTGCAAGGTCTAAAAAGCTAACATCTGTAGACAAAGCAAATGTTCTTCAATCATCCCGGTTATGGCGACAGGTTGCTACAGAAGTTTCTGCTGATTATCCTGATGTCACCCTGCAGCACATGTTGGTGGACACCTGTGCCATGTGGCTTATCCAGCACCCTACAGATTTGGATGTTATAGTTACCGAAAACATGTTCGGCGACATCCTTACCGATGAGGCTTCAGTTCTAGCTGGTTCTATGGGCATGTTGCCTTCAGCTAGCCTGGCTGGAATACCTAAGGGGAAGGCATTTGGAATGTATGAACCGGTTCATGGTAGTGCCCCAGACATAGCAGGACAGAATGTAGCTAACCCCATCGCTACTATCCTGAGCACTGCACTGATGCTTCGCCATTCCTTTGAGTTGGAGGTGGAAGCTTGCACCATAGAAGATGCCGTCCTCTCCATTTTAGGAGAAGGCTATAGAACCAGTGATATATGGTCAGAGGATAAAATTAAAACAGGGACGCACGAGATGGGTAAATTAATTACTCACAGGATAAGAAGTTAATAAGGATGATTCTATGCCATTAATACAACTTTATGATACGACCTTGAGAGACGGCGTTCAACAGGAGGGAATTTCCTTTTCTGTTGAGGATAAACTAAAGATCGCACAGAGATTGGATGAGTTAGGCATTGATTTTATTGAAGGTGGCTGGCCTAGCTCTAATCCAAAAGACGCTGAGTTCTTTATACGAGCACCAGACCTGAACTTAACACATTCAACTCTAGTTGCCTTTGGAAGTACAGTACGCTCAGGCCATTGCATAGAGGAAGATGCCAATATTCAAGCCTTGCTGGAGGCTAAAACAGGGGTAATTACCATTGTAGGCAAGGCCTGGGATAAACAGGTGACCCAGGTTCTGGAAACTACATTGGAGAATAACCTCAGCATGATCAAAGATTCTATTAGCTATCTTGGGTCACACGGGCCCAGAGTTTTTTTCGACGCTGAACACTTCTTTGATGGTTATAAAGCAAATCCAGAATATGCCCTTGAGGTAGTGACCGTTGCAGCCAAAGCCGGTGCTGGATGTATTATCCTTTGCGATACCAATGGCGGTACTTTACCCCAGCAAATACAAGACACTATTAAAGCTGTTCAAAAGGTGACCTCCATCCCCCTGGGCATTCATTCCCATAATGATGCCGAGCTTGCTGTGGCTAACTCATTGACTGCAGTTAATGCGGGGGTCACCCAAGTGCAAGGGACTATCAACGGGTATGGCGAACGCTGCGGCAATGCAAACCTGTGCTCTATAATACCAGATTTGAAACTCAAGATGGGTATTGACTGTGTCACCGACGAACAACTAAACAAACTCAGCGAAATCTCCCGCTACGTAGCAGAACTGGCCAATTTACCTCACCATAGTCATCTACCTTATGTCGGTGCTGATTCCTTTGCTCATAAGGGTGGAACCCACGTCTCAGCCTTAATGAGATGGAAAGATAGCTATCAACACGTCGATCCCGAGTCGGTGGGTAATCGGCCGCGAGTTATAATATCCGAGCTATCAGGAAAATCGAATATAATTTATAAAGCAAGAGAGCGTGGAGTGCCTCTCCCGGGAGACACAGAAATTGAAAAGGTGTTGAATCAAATCAAGTCACTGGAGAAACAAGGCTTTCAATATGATAGTGCGGAAGCATCATTTGATTTATTACTCCGTCGTGTCCAGCCAGACTACCAACCACCCTTTGAGCTAGTTGATTTCATGGTGGTGATGGAGAAACGCCGCCGCCTTCCCAGTAGTGGAAATCAGGAGGAGCTGTTATCAGAAGCCACCATTAAGGTAAAAGTAGATGACAAAGTAGTACACACTGCTGCTGAAGGTAATGGACCGGTAAATGCGCTTGACCAGGCTTTGCGTAAAGCTTTGATCCAGTTTTATCCTGGCTTGACAGTTGTAGAACTTGTCGACTATAAAGTACGCATACTTGAAGAAAACGCAGGCACTGCTTCACAGGTGCGAGTTCTCATTGAATCCAGTGATGGCAAGGAACACTGGAGAACTGTAGGTAGTTCAAGCAATATCATTGAAGCCAGCTGGCTAGCTCTAGCAGATAGCATCGAATACTGGCTGATAAACAACTTAGAAACATAAAAAACTGATTTCAATTTCCTTGAATAGCCAAGACTAACCTATTTATATTGAAACCGCATTTAGAACGCTTCTACTGTCTATAGAGGCTTGCCGACAGGCATGATATACAGGGGTTTGATCTGTTCTTCCACCCCAAGTATATTCCTTACCTCATCATCATCAAAGGCACCAACTTCAACTGTTATCAAACCTAAAGCCACAGCTTGAAGGTGAATATTTTCCCCGACATGCCCCACTTCCATGTGAATATACCTTTCACCGCGTCTGCCGTAGTTAGAACAAGTCCTGGTATAAAGGGCACAGATAACAATATCCACCGGGGCACTCATAATAAATCCTTGATCCATAGCAGCCCGTGCTAGCTCTTTTCTCAAATCTCCAGGCTGATGCAAGACCAGTGAATGCCTGTTAACCTCATAATGATAAATACCTTCCTGTAACCCTTCTATTGCTTGTCTGCCAATGAAAGTGAATAGTTCCAGGGGATAAGTAGCTCCTGCGCTGGGCGCGGCTCTAAACGCTCTTCCACCTGTGATACCCTGAGCAGACCAGAGCAACTGGCCTAATTGAACAAGAGTTATAGGCTCGCTTCGATACCTTCGAATTGACCTGCGTCTGGCTACCACCTCTTCCAGCGAAACTTTACCCTTTAATCGGGGGGTTGGGAGTTTCACTACGTTTTGCTTCATATTAGATTTCCCGTTAAGCTCAGACCGACAAACGGTATTTAGCCTTTTATTACACCTATGGGAACAGCCATAGCTATTTTCCTGGAAATACCCGCTTGGTGAACAACATCTATTACCTCTGTTATATCCTTGTAAGCTTGAGATGCCTCCTCAGCCAATGAAGATATACTCCCTGTCTTAATGATGATACCCCTGCTCTGTAATTCTTGAGCTATATCCTTTCCTTTCAAACTCCGCATAGCAGCACCACGACTCATTACTCTGCCAGCGCCATGACAAGTTGAGCCAAAGCTTTCTTCCATAGCTCTTTGAGTGCCTGTGGCAATGAAAGAACAGCGACCCATATCACCCGGGATGAGCACAGGTTGCCCTACTTCCTTGTATTTCTGAGGAACGTCCTTATGGTTGGGAGGGAATGCCCTGGTAGCTCCTTTGCGATGTACACAAACCTTAAGTTTTCGTCCATCTACTACATGTTCCTCTATCTTGGCAATATTATGAGCCACATCGTAAATTTGCTGCATCCCAAGTTCCGTATAGTGCCTACCAAAGACCTTGGAGAAGGTCTCCCTTACCCAATGAGCGATATACTGCCGATTACACCAGGCATAATTAGCTGCGCATGCCATGGCAGCTAAATAATCTTTCCCTTCCTTTGATTCTATGGGAGTACAAGCAAGTTGGCGATCAGGAAGCTTTATCCCATATTTTAATACCGCTTCTCCCATAACTCTAAGATGATCAGTGCATATTTGATGACCAAAGCCCCGGGAACCAGTATGTATTAGAACTAACACCTGGCCTAGCTCATTGATACCCATTATATTAGCAATATGATGGTTAAAAATTTCCTTTACCACCTGAATCTCAATGAAATGATTCCCAGAGCCTAATGTGCCTATTTGAGGCATCCCCCGCTTTATGGCTCTATCACTAACCTTGCTCGGGTCAGCACCCTCCATACAGCCGCCTTCCTCAGTAACATCCAGGTCATCTTCAGTGCCAAAGCCATGTCCCACTGACCATTTAGCACCTTCAATCATCAATTCATTCATGTCTTTACGGCTCACCTTTGTCTTCCGCTCAGAACCTAAACCAGACGGAATACTGGCAAATAATTCATTAAGGAGCTGATTAATCTTAGGCCTTACTTCAGCTTCGCTGAGATTTGTACGCAGCAGTCTTACTCCGCAGTTTATGTCGTAACCCACGCCACCTGGAGAGACTACGCCATCCTTAACACTCATAGCAGCAACTCCACCTATAGGAAAACCATAACCCCAATGGATATCCGGCATAGCAAAAGAGGACTTAACTATCCCTGGCAGAAAAGCCACATTGGCAACCTGCTCCAGTGTTTGCTCTTCTTGTATAGACTTCAGCATTGCTTCATCGGCATAAATTAAACCAGGAACTCGCATGCCCTGTTTATAGCTCCGAGGAATCTCCCATCGGTAATCGTCTATCTTAATAAGTTGTCCCTGCCATTGTGGCATTTCCTAGCTCCTTAGACATCGAAGATTATTTGCACACTGTATTGGCTGTCATCCTTATTTATCTTTAACATGTGATATGTAGCTGCCTTAACTTCAATCCTTATCTTGTGTTTCAATGGGTTAAAGCTTTCCCCCCAGCAGGTAGCTATAAGCTTGTTATTGCTCAGATTTTTAATATCGAACCTGCTGAACAAAACACCCTCAGTATCGAAGAGGTAAATAAGTTCATTAAGCCATTCTACTAACAAGCTGTCGCTGTCTTTGCTGATTATCTGCACATCTCGCCGAATCTTCTCTATGATGCTTCCATGGTCTGTGATTAAGCTGAACAATGCCAGAGCAGCATTAGAAAAGAGCTGCCTCATGTCAGACCCGTAAGCAATAATACCCACATCAGCAGTGTGGTTGATAATCTCGAAATTCTTTCCAGTCATTTGACCTGCCAATACGTGACCAATTTCATTATACCACGTGCCAATGCAATTCTCGCTCTCCCAAGAACTTGAGAGTTCATTATTATCTAAAACTAAAATCTCATTGTAGAGCCAGTCAAAGGAGCCAACACATACCTAATCGCTAAATACGAGTAAAACTATTTGACCTGTATAGGTATGTCTGCTACAATCCTTCGGAAGGGCGGTTAGCTCAGTGGTTAGAGCGCTGCGTTGACATCGCAGAGGTCACTGGTTCAAGTCCAGTATCGCCCACATTTAGCGGATATGATAATATATATAGATGTTAGCGGATCAATTGTTACATTTCAAACGTATTCAGGAAATTTCGCTTTTATGTTGATCATTAATTATTACAAAGAAAGAATCGCAACCTCAGGAAGTAAAAACCGCTAGCTTGTCACATCTAAAATTTCCTATGGAATTCAGCTTTGTAGAACCTTTTACCTCAGATATGATATTCCTGCTTGACTGTGGAACACTGCCTTAAAATGAACTCGAAAGAAAGACTGGGAAAGATGCGCCACTCTGCCTCACACGTTATGGCTGAGGCAGTACAATTACTGTTACCCGAGGTTAAATTTGGCATTGGACCAGCTATTGAGAATGGCTTTTATTATGATTTTGAGCTATCTCGTTCACTAACCCCAGAAGATCTGCCTATAATTGAAAGTAAAATGAGGGATATCATCACCCAAGGCTCACACTTCCTAAAAAAAGAAATAAATAAGGAAGAAGCTCGCCAAATCTTCGCCAATCAACCTTACAAACTGGAGCTTATTGATGAAATTGCTGGTGATACGGTGACCTTATACACTCAGGGTTCTTTTACCGACTTATGTTATGGCCCCCATGTATATTCCACCGGCGAGATTAATGCTTTCAAGCTTACTCGGATAGCTGGAGCATACTGGCGGGGAGATGAAAAACGCCCCATGCTGCAAAGAATCTACGGCGTGGCTTTCGACAACCAGGCGGAACTTGAGAATTACTTATCACGACAGGTCGAAGCTGCTAAACGAGACCACAGGAAGCTGGGCAAAGAACTTGACCTGTTCAGCATTCATGAGGAAATAGGACCAGGACTGATCTGTTGGCATCCTAAAGGCGCCTTGATACGCCAGATTATTGAGGATTTCTGGAAGGCAGAGCATACTAGGCGAGACTATAGCATTGTATACACTCCTCATATTGCTAAGACAGATTTATGGAAAACCAGTGGACATTGGGACTTCTATCGAGATTATTTATATCCACCAATGAAAGTGGAAGGACAGCAATACATATTAAAACCTATGAATTGTCTGGGGCATATCCTTATTTTCAAGAGTCGCCTACGCAGCTATCGGGATTTACCATTACGCTACGCAGAATTGGGCACAGTGTATCGTTATGAGCGAACAGGTGTATTATATGGTTTAGCTAGAGTAAGAGGATTTACTCAAGATGATGCTCATATTTTCTGTCGTCCTGATCAAATTGAAGAGGAAATAATAGGAGTTATCAAGCTGGTACAATTCTTGCTGTCAACCTTTGGCTTTAGTGACTATGAAATACTATTGTCCACCCGTCCTGAAAAATATACTGGCACCATTCAAATGTGGGAGCAAGCTACCGAATCCTTAAAGCAAGTTTTAGAGGAGCTTAATCTACCGTACAGGATAGATCCGGGTGAGGGGGTCTTCTATGGACCCAAGATCGATATTAAAATTAAAGATGCCTTAGACCATGCGTGGCAGGGACCTACCATCCAGGTTGATTTCAATTTGCCAGAACGCTTTGATGTCTGCTACATTGGAGATGATGGCATGGAGCACAATGTAATCATGATACATCGCACGGTTCTGGGCAGCATGGAGCGTTTCTTCGCCTGCCTCATTGAACATTATGGTGGTGCTTTCCCTGTGTGGTTATCTCCAGTTCAGGCATTGATAATCCCTATAGCAGACCGCCATATCAATTATGCTCACCAGGTAGAAGATGAACTTAGAAATGAAGGAATTCGCTCCCAAATTGACGGCCGTACTGAAAGAATGAATTTAAAAATAAGGGAGGCACAACTGGAAAAGATACCATATATGCTCGTAGTTGGTGACAGTGAAATGGCTTCATCCTGTGTTTCGCTACGTCTAAGAAGCGGCGAAAACGTGGGTTCTCAATCACTGGCACAAGTTAAAACCGCTATAAAGGCAGCTATAGAGGTTAAATCCTAAATGACGTTAAAAGCGAAACCGAGTATAGCTCATAGAATAGCAGTTAATCAGAGAATCAGAGCCAGAGAGGTTCTCCTTATAGGGGAAGGAGAGGAGCAGCTAGGCATATTTCCTCTGGGGGAGGCGCTGAAAATTGCTAGAGAGCATGGACTCGACCTGGTGGAGGTAGCACCTACAGCAAAGCCCCCAGTATGTCGGCTTCTTGATTATGGAAAGTATAAATATGAGCAAACCAAAAAGGAACGGAAGGTAAAGAAAAGCCAAAAAGTCGGTCTACTAAGGGAGGTTCGCTTTCGTCCTAAAATTGAGGAACATGATTTACAGGCAAAGATCAGAACTGTTAGAAAGTTGCTAGAGGAAGGCAACAAAGTAAGGGTACAGGTGAGATTCAGAGGACGAGAGGTCATTTATCCAGAGTTAGGCTGGAAGGTACTAAGAAAAGTGGCTGAAGCTTTAAAAGAGGAAGCTGTATCAAGCAATCATCTTGTTAAGGATGCTCGGAATATAGCTTTAATACTTTCTCCTTCCTCAAATAAAAAAATCACAAAGGAAAAATTAGATGCCAAAGATTAAGACTCACAAAGGAGCGAAAAGTCGCTTCCATGTAACAGGCAGTGGCAAGCTCATGCGTACCAAGTGTGGTAAAAGCCACCTAAGACGGAAAAAGACTCCTCGCACTAAACGTCTTTATGATGAGCTTATACCTGTTTCATCTGCAGACAAGAAGCGAATAAGAAAGCTTTTACCTCATTAGAATAATATACAGGAGAATTACTGCTCAGCGGTTCAATCTAACCTATTTGTTTTGAATCGCGATGATAGTAATAATTTATAGGTTAAACAACAAAAAGGGTAACAGTTAATTAAAGAATAAAACTAAGGGGGAACAGTATTGACACGAGCTAGAAGCGGAAAAGTTAGTCATCAGCGCCATAAAGGAGTGCTCCAATTAACCAGAGGACATCGAGCTACAAGGCATGCCCTCTACAGGCGTGCTCATGAGTCTATGCTCCATGCATTAGACTATGCCTATTGCCATCGTCGTGAGCGTAAAGGCGATTTCAGGAGACTTTGGATCTCCCGTATCAATGCCGCAACACGGAATCAAGGTCTTTCCTACAGTCAGTTTATAGCCGGCTTGAAGAGATCAAATGTAGAGGTAAATCGCAAGATGCTAGCCGAGATGGCTGTTAAAAATCCTGGGGACTTTGCTAAATTAGTAACCTCTGTTTCACCTAAAAGCACAGATGTTGAAACAACTTAAAGAACTACGACTAAAAGCTCTAGACGAATTAAGCCAGGTTCATGAGCTTTGCGAACTGGAGTCGTGGAGAATTCGCTATTTAGGTAGGAAGAGCAGGCTAAACCAAATTTTACGCTCCCTGACAGACCTGCCTGTCGAAGAACGTAAAAACATTGGAGCCCTAGCCAACGAAATCAAGGAAACTCTCGAATCAAATCTTACTGCAAAAGAAAAATCTCTGGAGGAAACGCGCATAGCTTCTTTCCTAGGGCAAGCAAACCTGGATATCACCCTCCCCGGTCGCCCTATACCCACTGGAAAACTTCATCCCGTTACCCAAACACTTGAGGAAATTTTCAATGTTTTCACACGCATGGGATTCCAAGTTGCCGAAGGACCTGATGTAGAGTGGGATTACTATAATTTTGAAGCACTGAACATTCCACAAGATCATCCTGCACGAGATATGTTCGCTACTCTATGGATAGATTCTGAAGAGGCTGTTGAGCAAGCCAGGCTATTACGCACTCATACCTCTCCAATGCAAATAAGAATCATGGAGAAAGAGCGCCCACCAATAAGAGTAATAGTACCCGGTAGGACTTACCGCTACGAAGCAACAGATGCTACACATGAATCCATGTTCTACCAGGTCGAAGGACTGGCTATAGATACAAATATCACCCTGGCTGATTTAAAGGGTACACTATTTGAATTCTGCCACTGTCTTTTTGGTATGGAAAGAAGGGTGCGATTCAGATGCGATTATTTTCCTTTTGTTGAACCTGGAGTGGAGGTAGCTATAGAGTGCTTGAACTGTCATGGCACCGGTTGCCATTTATGCAGTTATAGTGGCTGGCTTGAAATATTGGGCGCTGGTATGGTACATCCTGACGTTCTCAGTCGAGTTGATATTGATCCCGAAATCTATAGTGGATTTGCCTTTGGTATGGGAGTAGAGCGGATACCAATGCTTCGTTATGGTATTGACGATATACGCCTCTTTTACAATAACGACCTTAGATTCTTAAAGCAATTTTAATTTTTAAGGGTTAATAAATGGTATGAAGGTTTCTCTAAGATGGTTGGGCAAGTATGTTGACATAAAGCTTGCGCCCAAGGAACTTGCAGAAAGACTTACTATGGCAGGCATAGAAGTTAAGGACATACGACCTGCAAGTGACCTATGGAATAATATTGTAATAGGGCAGGTAGTAGCTATTAATCCCCATCCTAACGCAGACCGATTAAGTCTTCCTACCGTTAACCTTGGCAACCAGCAGATTACCGTTGTCTGTGGCGCTACTAACATTAGCGTCGGACAGAAGGTACCCTTTGCCTATACAGGAGCCAGACTTATTGATGGTCATACCGGAAAGGTTACACTGTTGAAGCCAGCTAAAATTCGCGGTGTTTTTTCTGAAGGCATGGTTTGCTCAGAGAAAGAACTGGGAATTTCCGATGAGCACGAGGGTATCATGATCCTACCACCAGAAGCCCCCATAAGCATACCCCTTAAGGATTATCTAGGTGACACAGTTTTCGATCTCGATATCACACCAAATCGACCGGATTGCTTATCATTAATCGGCATTGCCAGAGAAGTTGCTGCCTTAACAAATCAGCCTCTTCATTTACCAGAGATCAACTACGAAGAGGCTGAGAGTCAGATAAATGCCTTGGTTTCTGTTGACATCGCTGAACCAAATCTATGTCCCAGATACTGTGCCAGTTTGATTATAGGCGTCAAAGTAGGACCCTCTCCTAACTGGCTTCAGCAACATCTGAAAAGTTATGGCATGCGCCCCATAAACAATATTGTCGATATTACCAATTTTGTGATGTTAGAATATGGTCAGCCCCTTCATGCCTTTGATTATCATAAGCTTCAAGGTAAACAGCTTATTATTCGCCGCGCTCAAGACAACGAGACACTAAACACCTTGGACGGGGTAGAGAGACGCCTCATTCCCGACATTCTAGCTATTGCTGACAAAGAGAGTGCTATTGCTATTGCAGGCATCATGGGTGGATTGGATACCGAGGTCACTGATACAACCACTGCTATCCTTTTAGAATCAGCAAACTTCGACCGATCTATCATTCGTCGAGGAGCCAGATATCTTAATTTACAAAGTGAAGCTTCCATTCGCTTTGATAAGGGTCTAAACCCAGAACTGCCACCAGCTGCATTGAAGCGAGCAAATCAATTACTCCTAGAACTAGCAGGTGGTAAAGCGGCTAAAGGCATTATTGATGCCTATCCTGCTCAAACAGAGCCAGAGGCTATCCTACTCTCTACTAAGGAAGTAGAGCGTCTTACAGGCTTAAAAATTACTGCCGCTGAAATCCTCGCGGTATTAAAATCGCTGGGCTTCGAATGTCAGGAAATCGACCAACTGCCCAAGCAAATTTCGGTGTTCTCTCCCTACTGGCGTAGTGATATCAAATGTGCTGCTGACCTGGTAGAAGAAGTAATCCGCATCATTGGCTACGATAAAATCCCCATAACTCTGCTTAGTGCTCCTTTGCCAGCACAAAAGCCTATGCCAGAGCTCAGCTTCAAACAAACATTGCGCAATACTCTGACAGGTTGGGGGTTTCAGGAAGTATTGACCTATTCTTTAACCAGCCTAGAAAAGTTACACAAACTTACCTCCAGACTTGAGCCCTCGGATACTCCACTAAAGATTGCTAACCCCATGACAAAGGAACAGGAATATTTACGCACTACTCTGCGTGCTGGTCTCTTATCCACCCTGGCAAACAATCAAAAGCACGAACAATCCGGCATAAGGCTATTCGAAATTGGTAAGATATTCCTGCCACAAGGAAAAGAGCTACCCCGTGAAAATGATGTACTGTGCGCCGTCTTCAGCGGCACGAGACAAGAGCTATCGTGGCATGCTGCTGGTGAGCCACTTGACTTCTTTGATGCCAAAGGAATAGTGGAGAATCTGATGAACCTGTTAGGGCTGACAGCAATATTTAAGGTCAGTGATGACGCAGGTTTGTTCCCTGATAGAAGAGCAGCTATTGCCATCAGCGGTGACGAAGTGGGTGTTGTAGGTGATTTACATCCTAAAGTAGCACAAGCCTTCGAGCTTTCCAATAATGTTTGTCTTATTGAAATGGATATTGGAAAGCTAATGACTAATGCAAGTAAGGCGAAGAAATATCAATCTATCCCGCGATTTCCCAGTATAACCAGGGACATTGCGTTAGTAATAGATGAGCAAGTTAGCTATCAACAGGTACAGGATATAATCCAAGGCTCTCCACTAGTTAATAAGGCTACTCTCTTCGACATTTATAACGGTGAGCAGATACCTGAAGGTAATAAATCCTTCGCTATAAGAATTGTCTATCAGTCTCCTGATCGCACTTTGACTGATGAAGAGGTCAATAAACCCCACCAAAAACTTTTGGATCGATTACATCGGGAACTGGGTGCTTCTCTGAGAGAATGATTCTTTAACCCTAAGCACTACCGGTTATTATCGAAAACCTCCTGCTCACATTGTTTCTGGTTATTCTGAGCCAATACCTTTGTGAAAGCGGTATGCCTGTATCCAGGCTAGATATACCTGCCCACTGATTTTGCAATTAGCCTGAGTTCTTTCATCAACTTGGCAAAATCCGACGGAGTAAGTGACTGAAGCCCATCCACCAGCGCTTCCTTGGGATTAGGGTGGACTTCAATTAGAAGCCCATCAGCACCAGCGGCCACAGCTGCTTTAGCTATCGCCGGAACAAAGGAGTAATGACCAGCAGCATGACTGGGGTCAACAATTAAAGGCAAATGGCTGAATTTTTTAACCACGGGTATGGAAGTAATATCCAGAGAAAAACGAATACTATCCTCAAAGGTTCTGATACCTCTCTCGCACAGAATAACCCTATTATTTCCCTCCGCTAGTATATAATCGGCAGCTGTAAGCCATTCCTTAATAGTAGATGCTAGCCCGCGTTTCAGTACAACAGGACACTTTCTTCTACCTATCTCCGTAAGCAGTGCATAGTTCTGCATATTTCGAGCCCCAACCTGCAAAATATCAGCATACCTGGATACCTGGCTAACATCATGAGGATCTACTACTTCTGTTACCACAGGTATGTTAAATAATTGTCTTGCTTGCCCCATTAATTCCAGGCCAGCCTGTTCCAATCCTTGGAAGCTAAAAGGAGAGGTGCGTGGTTTAAAGGCACCACCACGTAGAATACAAGCCCCACAGCTTTTCACAGCCGTGGCCGCTTTCATAAGCTGCTCCTCACCCTCAACAGCACAGGGACCTGCCATAACAACGATTCGTTTGCCTCCTATCTCAATTCCATTAACTGAAACAAGGCTATCTTCTGCCTTGAATTCCCTGGAGGCTAGCTTATAAGGTTTCATAATCCGTGATACACTCTCCACTCCAGGTAGTACCGCAAATATGTCTGTAGGTAGTTTTCCCGTGTTAGTTCCCAGTATAGCCACCACTGTTTTTTCCGTACCCAAGTTCAACTGAACGTCCAACCCCATCGACTTTGCTCGCTGTACCACAGCATCTATCTCCCCTTGAGTGGTATCCTTTCTCATCGCTACTATCATATTTCCCTACTACACATATACTCAATACTATGCCATCCAAGCTCATAATATGCGATTTGGATAAGAGAAGCAAATTGCTACCGCTCTGATAAAAAATCCAATCGTCCTAAACGCCGAAACGGCTACTCTATACTCAAAGGATTAAATTCAATATCCCTCCCGTTATGAGAGCAGCAGAGATCATTATCCCTGCTGATTTGAGCACATTCAAAATCCCAAGCTGCCTGAGAAGAACAACGAAGGTAGCTATACATGGAAAGAACATGGCCAAGACTACACTACCTACAACTAATTGCTGAGCGGTTAAGGCTAGAGGAGCCAGCACACCCAGAGCAACATCCTTACGCAGAAAGCCAATCACCAGGGCTGTTACTGCCTCTTTGGGCAAACCAAGTAAGCCTGTTACCACTGGTGCAGTGAAATTAGCAATTGTATCAAATACGCCCAGAATATATAGTATATTGATTACCAGTACAGCTCCTAAAAATATAGGAATCGCTTCGACCAGGAACCCATAGGTTCTCATCCACAGCTTCTGTAACACGGTTCGCCACGGTGGCAAACGGTAGGGAGGAATTTCGATTAACAGTTCAGGGCTAAATCCCCTTACACTATGGTTGAGAATAATGCCCAATATGACCCAAACCACAAACAGCGTTCCGTAAACCAAAGCTACATATTGAAGCCCATGTGCACCAACCAGACCAAAAATCATTGCCTGTAAAGCAGCACAGGGCACGGCTATTGATATTAATGTAGCGGCAATGAACTGCTCTCTCTTGCTTTCCAGAATGCGGGTAGCCAGAATAGACGGCACATTGCAGCCAAGACCAAGCAATGTTGGGATGATGGCATATCCATGGAGACCCAGACGATGCATCGCAGAATCCATCAAAACTGCCAATCGCGGCAGGTATCCGGTATCTTCAAGCAACCCCAGTACCAGATAGAAAGAGACAATATACGGTAGGACCATCGCGAAGGGTACATAGAGCCCGCTGGATAGTAGCCCAAATGACTCAGTAAAATTGATTTCGCCACCGGCAATCCTGCCAATCAGCGCATCGTGGAGAAAACCACTGCCCCCCATAAGATTGCTTGCCTTCAATACCACCGGAGCCAAAGTGTGTTAAAGAACGGGTCGAAAACATAATTAATCAGGCTCTCACCTATGAAACGAATCAACATAAAACTGATAAATAGAACAGCTATAGCTATAATACTGCCAGGCAATGGTTTTACACTGGCATCAGTCAGATGTTCAAACCACGTATGATGACGATGAGTAATAAACTGAACCTGATCCACGACTTTCCCTACAGCAACCCAGCGCTCATCATGACTGCGCTTGGTAGTTTCTGGCGAAGTGGCTGTGGGAATACTTTCCACCAGCTCTTTTATTCCCTCACCGGTCAATGCCACAGTTGGAACCACCGGAACTTCAAGGAGTTTGCTCAATTTATCTGAATCTATATGTATACCCCGGTGTTTGGTATCATCCCACATATTTAGTGCTACAACCACCGGTATATCCCTCTCTAGTAACTGTAAAGTCAGATAAAGGTTTCTTTCCAGATTGGTCGCATTAACCACGTTTATGACTAAATCCCCTGTGCTTAGCATCTGTAAGGCTATTCTCTCAGCTTCACTGGTTGGCTCTAAGGTATAGGTGCCTGGTACATCAATAATCTCAGCAACTTCCCCACCCAGTTTCATAAACCCCCGAGTATAGCTGACCGTCGTGCCAGGATAGTTGGAAGCAATTACACGAATCCCAGTTAGGCGAGAGAAAATTACGCTTTTACCCACATTGGGATTACCCATCAAAAGTATTTTCATTCAACTCAGTCTAAGGCAACCATTATCCTGCTGGCCATGCCATAGCCAATAGCCAACTGAGCTCTATCCACTTGAACGGTCACAGGTCCTCTCATAAACATTGCACTACTCTTGATTATTCTCTTGCCAGGTCTAATGCCTATAGCACTAAGACGGCTGACCATGCTCTGCCCACCACGAATCTGTACTACTACACCACTTCGCCCTGTCGGCATTAGCACTAAAGTCGTTTGTTTTCCATCAGGCATAACCAGTTCCCCTTTCTATTCTCGATTGCTTTCTCCAATCATCTTCCTCTGTCATCATGCGCGTAAATTCTTCTACACCTTTACCATACTTAGAGTATTAATCTAAAGTTTTCAGCCATTCGGACTTTCCAACTGGTGATGTCAACGTAATATCAACAAATTTTATTAGCCTTCTCGAGGTAATTGGACTAATGAAGTGCTCCATCTTACATGCATCCTTCCAAGCCGTATCGGGATCGATTCCCAGTACTTCAATAAAAAATTTACCCAGTGCCTTGTGGCGTCGAAGTACATCTTCAGCGATTTTTTTCCCTTCGATAGTAAGTTCCACGGAGCCGTACCTTTCATGCTTAATAAGTCCCTTTTCAGAAAGCTTCTTAAGGGCAGATATAACACTGGGCTTCGTTACCCCCAGTACCCTGCTGATGTTAGTCACTGTTACCGCTTCTTTACCCTCGGTGATCATAACTATCTTCTCGAGATAATCCTCCATACTGGGACTCTGCTGCTTTACCATCTTACTTGCCAACGTATTAACTCTTCTAGTATTTAGTTAGAACTGTCTAATAGAATAATTATACAACAATTTGTTAGACAATTCTAACAAATTGGTTATAACTCAATACACGCTAGACAGGACTAAACTGAGGGAATCTGTTATCGCATCTGAGAGGGCTGGAGGCTGCTGATTATATCGTAATCGAGAAAGAGTTCGCAGGCAAGGATCCTCACACTGTACTCCTCCTCACAAAAAAGGTCGAGACGCTTCTTAAGATTACAGACAGAACATTAATTAAGTTATCGACAATCTGCTTGAGCTATAAATATAACAACTCATTCTCAGCTAAAGCACCAGGCACAGTCGCTCACATGAAAATAGATTTCTCCATTGACGATACTACCATATCTATCAGATACCGATACAGTAAGAACAACATCACATTGACGGGAAGGCGCAGTCCATGTAATTGTAGAACCCTCACCGGTGATTTCACCTGTACTAGCTGCCCATTCATAGCTCAACCTGTCTCCACCCGAAACAACACATTCTATTTCACACCTTTTCTTTTTCAAGATTGTGTAACCTATTAATTGCTCAACGAAATATTTGGGCGTTTCAGGAGTGACTATCAAGCTCTCAATAACCGGGGGTTCTGGCAATTCTACACCAATAGTCAATGATGCAGTATCTTCTCCACCACAACCATCACTGACTATGACTACAACATCATAATTATCTTCTCTATCAGGGGCAATCCATGTAACGGACGAACCTTCGCCAGAAATATGACCTCCACTGGCTGACCATTGATAGCTTAAGCTGTCGTCATCGGCATCTTCGGCATTGCATTCAATATGGCACTTATCTGTGGGTGTAAGCCACTCATCATCGGTTACCAAACCAGTAATAGTCGGTGGATGATTTACAAACGGTGGGACACTTACAGAACTAGCAGCTTCTTCAGGATTTTGTGATACCATTCCCAATCTTTCCCGAATTCTAGTTTGTGTTTCACCACTCACATTCCCGAATTGAAGACTGAGCTCTTCTCGAAACTGATCCATCTTCTGTTTTCCCTGCATTTCTTCAATGGCCTGTCCCATTAGAGAACTCGAATTCTCAATAGCGATTAAAATCCCTTCCTCTGCCCATTCTGGTACCTTTTCCAGTACGCTGGCCAAAATTAGCTGTTGGTTAAGGTTGTCTTCTCTGAGTTTGCCCATCAACTCTTTGGTATCTTTCCCTTCTTGCCTCATCTTCACCACCCACTTGAGCGTTTCTTGTAGCTGCTCTTGGAAACTGCCACATTGCTTCCCTGTGAGTATATATTCTTCTTTTTGGCATAACTTCTTTATAGCCAGCGCATCCTCATTAGCAAATCTCAATGCCAACTCAGCTTTCTTTGGGCTCTTAAAAGCGAAGAAAAGGCGGACAGTTCTGCTCCAATCCTTGGTAAAATAAAATGGAGAGTTGGGTAAAATGCCACAATCATCTACATGATCAATAGAAATTGTGTCTGGAACAGAAGCTTGCACAGCATCTTGTTGTCGAATATTACCAGGATTTACAATAAATACTACCCCGACAACTACAATACAAGTAACAAGAGTCCAAAACTTTTTATTGAAGCCTAACAGCATCTATTCAACCTCGAAAAGAACATAGTATATCATAGTTCGTATACCTAGCCCTGACTTAATCTCTTAACGCTTTTCAATCGATGTCTATCCATCAAAGCTATTTCATCATTCTGCAATGCTCTTTTTACACCCTCAATCAGATCTATGGCATACTTCTGCAAACTTCCTTCATCTACTGAATATAAAGACCAGAGACCATACCTGGTAAGCTTTAAAAATCCTGCGTCATAAAGTGCGCTCAAACCCCGTGAGGCACGAGCCTGAGGAATTTGCAAAGCCTCCATTACCTCTGATACGCAACAACTCCGTTCCACAATCACGTTCAGTGCCCTGAGCCTGGTCTCGTCTGATAGGGCTTTGCAAGATTTGACTAACTCACGCATAAGAAAACCTATTTAAACTAAATTCGTATATGCATATATTTGCATATTTGGATATTTTGGCATATAGAGAATATTCTTGTCAAGACCTACTATTTAATTTGTCAATTTCTGATAAATTGAGGCAAGCTTACGAGATAATCCAACCCTTTCTAAAGACTTCAGCTAGGAATTGAAAAAATAAACAGTATGAACTATGGATTACCATTCAGGACGAGGTGCATCCTAAAACCTCCTTGCCTTATAAAAGAGAAGGTGGCAATTCCTAAACTACGGATTGTCTGGCTAACTTCTCCCTTAACAGTTCACTAACACCAGTAGCCAACCCATCAAGGGGTAAAAGATGAACCTCCTCCTCTGTACGCCACTTTGCTTCTATTCTTTGGTTTTTCAGCGTGCGTGGGCTCAAGGTCAATCGCAGAGGTATTCCTAAAAGGTCAGCATCATTGAATTTAACCCCCGGCGATTCATTGCGGTCATCGAAAAGAACTTCCATCCCTTTTTCTTCCAATGATTGATACACCTTTTCAGCCTCAGCGGCAACTGCAGGGTCATTTAGAAGTATCGGGCAAAGATATACTTGATAGGGAGCAACCGGTAAGGACCAGATAATACCTTTGTCATCATGGCTCTGTTCTATCATTGCTGCTAGCAGACGCCCTAATCCAATGCCATAAGATCCCATAACTATAGGCTGAGACATACCGTTCTGATTCAAGAAGAATGCTTCCATTTTTTCGCTGATAAAAGTGCCCAATTTAAATATATGACCTACCTCAATGCCGCCAGCAGAAGTAAGCTCGCTACCACATCTGGGACAAGCATCACCACCTCGAGCCAAAGCAATGTCAGCTATAAGGTCAACTTGAAAATCCCTGGGGTAATTAGCGTTCTTGAAGTGATACCCTTGTTTATTAGCACCGGCGATGAAGTTGGAGCCCAAAGTTATAGAATTATCTGCAATAACCCTGACACCTTTTATACCCATGGGTGAGGCAAAGCCTGCTATTACACCTGTCCCGCTCACCTCGTCCTCGGAGGCTAACCGAAGCCCTGAACATTTCAATAGATTTCTCAACTTTGTCTCATTCACAACCAAATCGCCTCGAATGACAATAAAGACAAGTTCACCATCAACAGAATAAAACACGGCTTTAAGAGTTCGGTTCAACGGCACTCCAACAAAAGAAGCTACTTCTTCTATGGTTTCCGCTCCTGGAGTAGCCATTTCTTCTACAGAAAGTAGGGCTTCGCTATTTGCCCTTGTCTTAACACCCTGAGCTTTCTCGGCGTTGGCAGCGTAACCACACTCGGGACAATAAATAATTTCATCATCGCCCGATTCAGCAATAACCATAAACTCATGGGAGTCTTTTCCTCCTATAGCACCACTGTCGGCTTCCACCATCAACGCGGGTAAGTCAAGGCGAGCATAAATTTTCTTGTAAGCCTGGCTCATATTTTTATAGCTTTCATCCAGACCATCGTCATTAACATCAAAGCTGTAAAGGTCCTTCATAATGAATTCTCGGACTCTTAATAATCCACCGCGAGGGCGAGGTTCATCACGAAATTTGGTCTGTATCTGGTAAAGAAGCAATGGTAAATCACGATAGCTCTGCACATGTCTCCGTGCAAGGTCAGCAATAATTTCCTCATGAGTAGGTCCTAAAACTAACTCATGCTGTTTACGGTCAGTCAGAGTAAACAGTGATTGACCGAAGGAGATATTGCGACCTGATTGCTGCCACAACTCAAAGGGCTGAAGCACTGGTAGCATCAATTCCTGACCCCCAGCATTATTCATTTCCTCCCTGATTATCTGCTCTATCTTCTTAAGCGCTCGCCAGCCTAATGGTAAATAGGAATATACTCCAGCAGCTACTTGTGCAATCATGCCACTTCTAAGAAGAAGCTGATGACTTATGCTTTCCGCTTCTGCCGGTGCCTGTCTTAAAGTCTTGCCGAAAAGTTTCGAGTAACGCATTCTCTTGCTCCTATCAGATAACTTTATTTATCTCTGTTACTAAAGTCTCTAACATTTTTCCCTCAATTACTGTTCTTACCACCTTCCCCTTCCTAAATATAACACCCTTACCCTTGCCACCGGCAATGCCCACATCAGCATCCCTAGCCTCTCCAGGACCATTGACCACACATCCCATTACAGCTACCTTGATAGGCTTGGTAATCCCTTTAAGATATTCACCCACAGCTTCAGCCAGGGCAACAATATCGACCTCAGCCCGACCGCACGATGGGCAGCTGACCAGAGTTGGACCTCGCTGACGAAGTCCCAGGCTCTTTAAAATTTCATAAGCAACAAAGACCTCTTCACAGGGATGGGCACTAAGTGAAACTCTTATGGTATCACCAATTCCCTGCTCAAGAAGTATACCAATGCCTATAGCGCTTCTAATAACCCCTGTCCGGGGAGGCCCCGCTTCAGTTATACCCAGATGTAACGGATAGGGTATTTTATCCGCAATCAGCTGGTAAGCCTGAATAGTAGTAGGTACATCAAAGGCTTTCAGGGAAACTTTAATCAAATTGAAATCCAGGCTTTCCATAAGCTTTATCTGCTCCAACGCTACATCAACCATTCGCTCAGCTAAAGGAGCATCAGGCTTGAAATTTGGAGGCAGGCTGCCAGCGTTCACTCCAATACGAATGGGTACTTCTCTATCTCTGGACTCAGTAACTACTTTTATAACCTGTTCCCTCTCATGAAGGTTACCCGGATTGAGGCGAAGTCCATCCGCGCCAGCCTTCAAAGCAGCTAAAGCTAAACGGTAGTCAAAATGAATATCGGCAATAACAGGTACGGAAACGCTTTTCTTTATTGCTGAGATACTTTCCGCTGCTTCCTTATCTAGAATTGCTATTCGCACTAAATCACATCCACAATCCTCTAGCTGCTTAATCTGATTTACTGTAGCAGGAATATCACGAGTATCCGTTTTGGTCATAGATTGCACCGTAATCGGTGCATCTCCACCAACTGTTATTTTACCAATCCTCAAAGGTGTGGAAATTCTACGTGTCATAATCCAAAATTCCTGCCTTCAATCAAACGCAGTATATCATTGAAGGTTATCATCACCATGAGTGCGATTAAAAATGCAGTTCCTACAGTGTATACTAAACGCAGTGCACGCTGAGAGAGGCGTTTTCCACGCCTGACTCCTTCAATAACTGCCACAAGCATCCCTCCCCCATCTAGTGGGGGAATAGGAAAGAGGTTAAACAAACCAATCCCCAAACTAATGATACCAGCCATTAACAACACGTTGCTTAAGCCAGATGACCTTACCGCCTCTATAACCAGCTGTCCCGCACCTATTGGTCCCACGAGAGCCTTGCCCGGGTCCTCTTTAATCAGTGGAATGGAAGCCACTAGCATCTGAGGCATATGAATAATGAAGCTACCTCCCAGATAAGTCGCCTTCCATACAGAAAGTCGCTCATGCTCGATATGAATTCCTTTTACCCAACTCAGTTCAGCTCCCACAATCTGCTGTATAGTACCAGATTCTCCAGCCAGCTTGGTTATAACTACCTCCTCTCCTCTCAATAAAACTAGTTGCGCTTCCTGTTCGTCTGCAACATTTTTCAACGCCTCAGACATACTTTCGCTATTATGTACTGCTTGCCCATTGACACTTACGATGGTGTCCCCGGCCAAAATACCAGCCGTATATGCTTCTGACCCCTCCTCAACCTTACTTACTATATTCCAGCACAGGACTATACCTATTGCCCGCCGCTCCAATATAGGATCATACCGTGGCTTAAGACTGGTTTTTTGCTGAGTGTCATCCCGCTGCAAGATAAAAGTTATCTCTTCTCCTTCTTTACATGAAGCTATTGTGCTCTGTACATCTCCCCATGTGTGAACATGCTCTCCATTTATTTCCAGGATAACGTCTCCAGGCTCCATTCCTGATATCTCTGCTGGTGAACCAACTCTCACAGAGTGCACCATAACCCCATTACCAGCTATAACACCTGCAGGCAGCATAAAAAATGCACTGAGCAGGATAAAAGCTAGAAAAATGTTGGCTACTGGACCTGCCGCATAGATTCCCAACCGCCTCCAGGGACCCTTACTGGCAATGCTCCCGGATACCATAGGGTCATTCTCTCCGACACTTTTAACGAACGCTCCCACAGGTATAGCATTAATTGAATACAGAGTATCGCCCCACTTAATACCAAAAAGCCGCGGTGGATAACCCAGACCAAATTCCTCTATCTTTACCCCAGCACGCCTGGCAGTGATAAAATGCCCCAGCTCATGAATAGAAACCACGACAAATAGAGTCACAACGAAAAGAATAATAATTATGGCAATGTTCATTACTTGCACCCCCCACATGAACGGGGATAGAGGTGCTCAATATATTCTCGTGCCCAAGCATCAGCCTGCAGTATTTCATTTAAAGTAGGCTTGCTTATACTCCGATGCTCTTGCAAAGCGTCTTCTATCAATGGAGCGATATCAAGGAAACCGATTTGTCTCAAGAGAAAAAGCTGAACTGCAACCTCATCAGCAGCACAAAGCACGGCGGGGTAAGTCCCGCCACGCTTACCAGCATCTAGCGCCAGCCCAAGACAGGGAAACCTACTATACTCCACCGGTTCGAAATTCAGACTATTGATTTTACTAATGTCCAGACTTGGCAGCTTTGAATTAAATAAACGCTCAGGATAGCAAAGGGCATGTTGTATAGGCAAACGCATATCAGGAAAGCCAAGTTGAGCCTTTATTGAACCATCCGCAAACTCTACCATCGAATGAACAATACACTGTGGATGAATTAGTATATCAACCTTCTCAAAGGGAACATCAAAAAGCCAATGCGCTTCTATGACTTCCAACCCCTTATTCATAAGTGTTGCTGAATCAACGGTAACTTTTTTCCCCATTTTCCATGTAGGGTGGTGGAGGGTTTGCTTCACCGTTACTTCACTCAGCTTCGACAGGGAATAGCCATAAAAAGGTCCACCTGAGGCAGTTAAGATAATCCTGTTCGGTTTATTTTGCTCTCCCATGAGACATTGCCAGATAGCGCTATGCTCACTATCAACAGGCAGTATCTGGGCTTGATGATATCTGGCTTCTTGAATGATTATCTCGCCTGCCATTACCAATACCTCTTTATTAGCCAGAGCAACTGTTTTCCCCTCACTCAAAGCTGCTAGTGTGGGCCCCAATCCTGTTTTGCCCGAGGTAGCCACGACAACTAGATCAACTTCCGGGTGGCTGGCTATTCGTTCCATAGACAAGAACTCGCCTTTAAAGGAAAAGCCAGGCTTAACAGAGGAATAAAGCATTATGGGCCGGAATTCACTGACTTGTTTTTCCAGAAGCCTGAGGTTTTCGCCTCCGGCTAAACCTATTACCTGAAACTCGGAGGGGAAAGAGCGGATAACATCCAGGCTTTGTTGTCCTATAGAACCTGTTGAGCCTAATATAGCTATTCTCTTTACGCCATTATACATATCGCGTAATAGTATACCATTGCCCCAACAAAGATGAGGCTGTCGAAACGGTCAAGAATACCTCCATGTCCTGGTAAAAAATTGCCTGACTCCTTCACTCCTGCATTGCGCTTAAGTAATGATTCTACCAGGTCACCAATCTGAGCAAACACACTAATCAGACAACCAAGAACTATAGCCTGCCAGTATTCAAGGGGTGAAAAAGCAAAGAGAATCGGAATCCTGGATACAATCACAGCGACTACAATAGCGCTTAGCAGCCCACCCAGTGCTCCTTCTTTGGTTTTTCCGGGACTTATGTCCAAGGCTAAATGATGTTTGCCCCACGCTTTTCCTATAAAGAAAGCACCACTATCATTTGCAAAAGTGGCGAATATAGCCAAGTAGACCCAACTCATCCCATCCTCCAGAGCACGCAGATTAACCCAATAGCTTAGCATCCACCCTATGTAAACCACACCAGCTAGCATCCATGCCCAGTTACGAAATGCTTTTTCTCTTGGCGAGTAGAATAATAGCCAGACCAGAGAGACCATTACAGCAGTTGTCATAACTACAGGTAATAGATAGGTGCCTTTGTAATGAGGACTCATTGCAACCGCTAGTGACCACAGCAAACCAAAATACGTTAGAGGACACCGTCGATCGAATTTTCCAGTTATGTGCAAGAACTCTAAGGTGCCTATCAGCACAACAACGGCTATGAGAATACTAAACCAGCGACCACCAAACCACACCAGTATAATAAAGAGAGGTATCCCTATAGCGGCGGTAATAACTCTTTGCTTGAGCATAGACCTATTTTACCAGTTTTTAAGCTGCTATAGGCTAGATATTTTATTTGGGAGAAGTAATTATTTATTCTAGAAGACCAGGGTATTTAAGCTCCCTGTAAGTTCTAGGATTATATTTCCCTTATTTCTTTTTCCTTCTTCTGACCTATTTCGGTTGCTCTATCAACAAAACCATCGCTAATCTCATCAATATGCTTGGCAGCACCTTTAAGCTCGTCCTGTGATATTTCTTTACTTTTCTCCATATCCCTTAGTTTCCCGATGTAATCGCGCCTAATATTGCGCAACACCACACGACGCTCCTCCACTTTTTTAGACACTATCTTTGCCAGTTCAATGCGACGTTCCTCACTAAGTGGTGGAATGATTACTCTGATTACACTACCATCGTTCAAAGGATTAATGCCAATGTCAGACTTAAGAACAGCCTTTTCAACGCTGCGTAATGAACTACGCTCCCAGGGTTGAATAACAATCAAATTAACTTCAGGTGTTGATATTGCGGCAATCTGTTTAATCGGAACAGAGACACCGTGGTAGTCAACCACAATGTTTTCGACTATAGCTGGATTAGCTCGCCCAGTACGGATAGCAGCCAACTCTCGCCCCAAACCATCGACAGCCTTTTGCATCCTTGAATTTAGTTCAAGAAGTACCTCGTCTAACATGACCAGCCCTCAATGAGGATAGTAATATTGTTAGCTAGCAGCCCAGTTCGAATCTAACAAAGTTTCCGACTTTAATATTCTCGCCTACCCTGGCTATTGTCTCGGCAATAATTTCCCCTACTGTTTTTTCTGGCTCCTTGATAAAAGGCTGGAGTATAAGGCAAACTTCATGAGGGTCTAATTCTGTACCTTCGGGGATTTCTTCAGCGGTGACAAACTGGGGTGAAGCAGCAGCTACTTGCATAGCCAAATCATGAGCAAGCTGCTTAAACACGTCAGTGCGAGCTACAAAGTCGGTCTCACAATTCACCTCCACCATTGCACCCACCTGTCCTGTATGATGGACATAGGCTTCAATTACCCCTTCTCCCACAACACGTCCCGCCTTCTTTTCAGCGATAGCTAAACCACGACGCCTTAAATCTTCGACTGCTTTTCCTATGTCTCCACCTGATTCCAGCAGGGCATTCTTACAGTCAAGCACACCGGCATTGATCCTGTATCTTACTTCTTTTATAGCCTCAGTTGACACTTCCATCAGATTAGCTCTCCTCAGGATTAAACGTATAGGAACCTATCATTCCAACGGTTTCTTCAGCCTCTGTTGGTATTAAATCAGCGGTTTCTGCTTCCGCCGGAATCTCCGTTGTTTGACCCTCAATTATGGCATCAGCAATTTTACTACAAATCAATCTTATTGCCTTGATAGCATCATCATTAGCAGGAACGGGATAATCAATGCCATCAGGATTACAATTAGTATCCACGACAGCTATTACAGGAACATCCTTTTTCCTGGCCTCGGCAAATGCAATCTTGTCCTTAATAGGATCAGCAATGAAAAGAGCCCCTGGAAGAGTAGTCATTTCCTTAAACCCTCCCATTTGCTCATTTAATCGCCAGATTTTCTTTTCCAACCTCATTCTTTCTTTTTTAATCAAGCAATCAAACTCGCCTTTCTCCTTTTTATCTTCTAATCGAACCAGATAATCAATTCGAGCCTGTATAGTGGCAAAGTTAGTAAGCATTCCTCCCAGCCATCTCTGATTGACATAATAAGCACCACATCTTTTTGCTTCCTCCTCTATCACCTGCTGAGCCTGTTTCTTGGTACCTACAAATAGAATAGCTTGGCCACCTGCTGACAGGTCCCGAGCAAAAGAGCACGCTCCTTCCAGAAGGGTAACAGTTTGCTCCAGGTCTATGATATGTATCCCATTACGCTGGGTAAAAATATACTTCTTCATCTTGGGGTGCCATAAGCTGGTGGGGTGACCGAAGTGAGCACCCGCTTCTAAAAGTTCTTTTACCGATGGATTCTCCACTATCCTCCTAAATTACTGACTGTTAAAACGTGTGTAATGTAGCATAATCGGCACAGGTAGCGCAAATATCTGCACTGACTCATGTATAAAGTGCCACTAATATATCTGAACTATGTCAGCCCGTTGCTACATCCTGCACAGTCACCGCAGGCACACGAGCACAGTATAGATACCACCCGACTCTGCCAAACCCTTCTGACCTGGATTATCCAGTCTCAGTGGTTCAAACCAAAGATCACTAAGAAAGTCAAAAAAATTCTATTTGCGAAGTTAAGCTAAGATGGTAACTAGAAAAGTTGAGCCAGGTTTTTTAAGTAAAAAAGAGAAAGCGTCCCTGGCGGGATTCGAACCCACGACCCGCTGCTTAGAAGGCAGCCGCTCTGTCCAGCTGAGCTACAGGGACTTCCAAGTTATAAGCACAAAAAGTTCACAAAAGTTCACAACTGAGCTACTTAATAAGTTTATCATCTCCAGAGCACCTGGGACAATTCAGAAGACAATAACTATTTATCATTTAGCTTTGGACAGATTTGTTGGTTATCCACTAACTCCAGAAGGCATCAACACCTATCTCAATAACTTAACCTGTGGTAACGCTAAACATAACTACTACCGCTGCATCAAGACATTATGTAGATGGTTATATCAGAATGATTACATCCCCAGCAATCCAATTGAGAAGGTATCTCCACCAAGAAGACAGAAGAAGCTACTCCCAGCTATCAGCAAAGAGCAACTTCAAACTTTGCTTGACCACTGTCATTGTAAGCGTGATAAAGCTATCATCAATTTGCTCTGGTATTCGGGGATGAGACTATCAGAGGTTGCCAACGTGAAAGCCGATGATTTCAACTGGAATGAAGGAACGGTGGTTGTTCTTGGTAAAGGTAATAAATATCGTAAGGCTTTAGCCGGTAATGGTGTAGTAAGAGAGTGGTTTAGCTCACATAGTACCTTAGAGGCTACTGCCGATGGAATTTCGTCAATGCTCAAGCGACTAGCAAAAGGGACCGATATTCACTGCAATCCCCATTCTTTCCGTAGGGGTTTCTGTGTTCACCAGGTTAAATCGGGGTTGAGCACTAGAGTAGTTCAAGCTCTGGGTGGCTGGGAAACACTGGATATGGTTGAACATTACTCGAAGTCTCTTACCTTTGATGATGCTTTGAGTGTTTATCACAAGGTCAATGGCAATTGAGCACATCATGAGGCTTGGTGGCTGGGAGAGCCTGGACATGGTACTGAGATATACCCGGTCAGTGAAGTTTGAGGATAGCTTGAAGCTTTATCGGAGCCTTAGTAATGACTAATCGCAACTACCAGTCCGCTATGATGCGGTAGAGGTCCATGAACAACAAGAGTTTGGCTATTTTTGCTCTCTTCTTATTTCTTCCGCTTCTCTTTTACGCAAGGATGCTCTTTAACGTCTCCGTGGCATTCGGTAATCTGTTCAGGACTGCATTCCCCTGGCTTGCCTTTTAGCCTCTCTGGTTGCTCGCATCCCTTTGTTTTTCTTGACTCGCACATTTGCGTCACTCCTTGATTGCTCTCTCCAAATCCACTGGCTGGGCTATCTAATCCAAATTATACACTCATCCAGCCCTAAATAGAAAACGCCATAAAGGGCATAGCTATTTGGGGGCTGTCTTAAACCAATCCCATCGCTGAAACCAAAGGCTATAGTGAAGTTTGAGGATAGCTTGAAGCTCTATTCTGATATTGTGGCTAAATCTACTTAAATTCGTTCTTGGATAATGCTACTAATACAATAGCTGCTATACCTAAGGGGGTTGGGCCAATCGCAGCAGCAATTGAACCAGCAAGTGCCCATCTCCACTTCCTTCTTTGTATAGCAAATATACCACTAATAATAGCCAGTGAGGCAATAATTATGGCGGGCACAACTATGAAGAATGATAAAGACAGATTAAAAGGGAATATCCCCGCCTGAACTGGCTCAATAATCATTGGACCAATACTGAATATAAACAATACACCCAGGATAAGACAACCAATAATTATATCCAAAATACCAGCAACTGTAGGCTTCCGCGTCTTTTTTACAGCACCATCCATGCGAATCTCCCAGGATAATTACGAATAGCCTATCATAACATGAACTAAGTATCTCTTTGTCTCGTTAAGGCTAAAGATAGCCTAAAGCTCTACCGGGATATAACTAGCTAGAGCAAGTCCATCGGTCAAAACCAAAGGGGCGAGCCTTCACAGATATAAGATAGGCGTTAGAAAATGCGTAATGTGAAATTTGGGTTAGTGATTTTTAAGACATATCAAGGCTTTGTAAATAGGATAAGAGCATATATGCTAAGAACGCAGGTTGTATCTTTAGTATTTCCTTTGAACTACTCTAATTATCCTTGCCTTAGGTATTGATAATAAGTCTTCATGGTATTTCCAGCCAAAGAGACTACGTGTCCAATAACCGTCACTAATTTTTAAATCGTAGCTTTCCTGCTCCTTACCATCTAAAATAGTATCCGAGGCTTGCTGCTGCTCTGTTTCATAGTAGTTGGCTAGAATAGTATCAGCTCCGTGACTAATGTCATAGGCTATCTCAAACTTTGCCTCTTCAACTGTTGGTTTTTTGAACTTTAGTTCCATTCTCCATTTGCCCCGTAGTGTATCTAATACTTCATTTATCCCAAAGAAGATAGGTAATAGGGCAACCCAGATTAATCCGAATATTCCTACTATTGGGATACCAACATCACTAAAAGACGCAACGGGGATTGTTAAGATAATAGCTCCTACAGTTGCTTCAATGATTAATGTCCTGAGTGATGTTACACTTTTTGCTGTTGGCGATGGAATTTGTTGTAAAGCATCTATGAAGCGCTCTGCTTCCTTTTTAGTCATATTCTCAGCACTTGTCTTGCCTGTAATTGCTTTGGCAAGCCTTCTGTATTGGGGCTTCATCTTACCCTTGGGTGTGATATAAGCCTTGTTGGAAGCTATGGCGTGTATTCTTTCAATCTGTTCGGGTGTAGCCTCCACCTCTATCCCTAAAGCCTCCATGACTTCCTCGGTATTAGTTGTCCAATCAGTCATAGCGGTAGTTTCAAAGCCTTCAGTTCCAGTTTCAGTGGCTTCTGAGCCTATTTCTACCATCAGTTGTCGCCCACACTGAGGGCAAAACTTTGTATCCTCACTTACCTCTTTTCCACAATTAGGACAAAATGGCAAAACTTCACCTCCTTCATCCGATTCATTTGTAATATCTAATCCCTAGCCTTCAAAGCCAAATACCTAGGCTAATCCTTGCCCTTAGTCGGTTATGTAATATCTCATTTTTCCTGCGACATCCTGGTCTAGCCTAGGTTTCATCCAAATCGCATAATCATAGGTGTAAGGAGCCGTAAATTCTATTTCTGACCCATCCTTAATATGAGCGTACTCTGCATACCTGCCAATCCCTTGAGCACTAGTAATAATTACCACAATCTCAGCATTAGTGTTTATATAGAAACGGACAGTTAACGTTTGGTCTTCCGCTAAATCGAAATTATAAGTAGCGGCTTCCCCTTGCGTTAGGGTAAAAGGTTTGTATTTCCAGTTTGGTTCTGGCTGCGTTTCGGGTTGTGGGCATCCATTGTAAAAATCACGAGTGTTAGAAGAATAAAGATTATCATGGCCAACTGAGGTTTGCTGCTTAATCTCATCTTAGTAACTACCTCTGTATTCATCTGTTACACTACCCAGCTATACTTCAAAGACCACACCAGCCTTTTCACTCCCCCTTACTCCTAATTCCATTATATTCCCGAATTACCTCAGATACAAGACCTTGATTTAAGGTGGTTTTTAGCCACTAAATAGACGGTTAAAAATCCATTTTCTGAGCGTAAATGACGAGTGAAAAGTGATTTTATTGTGGCTAAAGAGAATAAGAAAGCTTCACGGCGATAACCGAATGATAACCCCAAGAGGTAAAATGATAACCCGATGATAACCCAACGATGACCGATTGATAACCCTTAAATACAAAAACTACTGGGGCGATTATATATATCGCCCTCGACCCCAGTAGGTTTTTCTTCATTCAGCAGTGTATTATCATGCCCCATGAAGGTATCAATTATCACTAGCCCTTTTCTCTTTTATGTCTCTACATTTGCAGCCGTCCATCAACTTAAAGGTATAAATCATGCTATTAGGATTAAAAGGTGTCAATGGTGACATTGATATAGTATGGTATAGTGATACAGTGAAACTTAGGAAAAACTATATTTGCTTATAATAGTATGATGGAGTGGCAAATCGATTTTTATTATGACAAAGATACCAACGAACCTGTAAAGGATTTTATTTTAGGGGAATCTACAGGGTCTATAGCAGAAATCATACATGTATTCAAGTTGTTGGGCAATTTTGGTGTTACGCTAGGTATGCCTTATGTTAGGAAAATAGGCAAGTCTGGTATCAGGGAACTCAGAATAAAGCATGGCTCAGAGATATACCGTATTTACTTTTTTGCCTATACAGGTAAAAAATTTATCTTATTACATGCTATTAAGAAGAAACAGAATAAAACTCTTGAAAGTGACACACGGATAGCTATTCAAAGAATGAATGATTATAAATCGAGGTACTTTATCAAGACTGATGGGTAATTCACTTGACATTATAATATATATATTATAATCTATATTCCAGGATGTCTTGAAAAGGGGGCAGTAAAATGAAATATAGAAAAGCAACGAGATATGAGGATTTTGAGGCAAAACTACTACAAAATCCAGAAATTCGCAGGGAATACGAGGCCTTGGAGCCAAAATATGACATGATACGACGTTTGATAGAACGCAGAAAACAACTACGTGTCAGTCAAGCGGAACTTGCTATGGCCATTGGTACAAAACAACCTGCCATATCAAGATTAGAAAGAGGAGATAGCAATACTACAATTGACACATTATTTAAAGTTACAAATGCCCTTGACTTAGATGTAGATATTTCACCGAAATCTGTACAAGCAACCAAATTAACTTACGACAAAGTTCCTGCCTTAATTAAGAGTGAACGAACAACTAATATTTACAAAGCAAGCTTTCCTAACGGATTTAAAGAAAGCTTGCCGCTGAATAGAGAAACCTAAACCTTCCCCCAAACCATCTCAAACACAGGCTTCTCATCTTTTCTGTGATTATATCTAAAGCTATACTCGTTGATATACCCTTGTAAGTGCTTCTGGCTTACAGCATGATAGACTCCATTGATACCACTTTTTAACACACTCCCAAAAACCTCTATGTATTAGTGTGTGTATTTACAGAAAAACCAAACTTCGGCTGTATAATGCACTCCAGTAACTCTACCGGGAGGCCATTTAAAGCAATATAATCGCTTTTTCGACCTATACTACATAGTGAGAGAATCATTTTCTGAACGTAAATGACGAGTGAAAAATAGCCAGGTAAGGAGACACAATAAAAAAAGGGCACTTCCTAGCTGAGATACTGCCATATAGTTGAATGAACATCAAGCTGACAGGTGGCTCAGTTGTGTTATCCTAGTGTTATGCCTGCTGAAACTGGGATGAGGTAAGAAAAATGATTGGAGCGATTGCTGGTGACATAATAGGCTCTGTCTATGAAAGCAGCTGTCTGAAAACAACATATTTTAATATATTCACCACCTATTCCACTTTTACTGACGACTCCGTGCTGACAGTCGCTGTTGGTGATTGTATTCTACATGGTAAGGATTACGCCACTACATTCAAACATTACGCTAGGAAATATCCTTATGCTGGATTTGGAGGTATGTTTCTCAAGTGGGTGCATAGCGATAGCCTTGCACCTTATAACAGTTATGGCAATGGTTCAGCCATGCGTGTGAGCCCAGTTGGTTTTGCCTTTGATACTATGGAGGAGGTATTAACTGAAGCCAAAAGAAGTGCAGAAGTTACTCATAACCACTTGGAAGGCATAAAAGGAGCTCAGGCAATTGCCGCTGCCATTTTTCTAGCACGGAAACAAGAGAGCAGGAGTAAGATAAGAGACTTCATTGAGAAGTGCTTTGGTTATGATTTGCACCAGACTTTGGAGGAAATCCGTCCTCATTATTATTTTGATGAGACATGCGAAGGCTCAGTGCCACAAGCAATCATAGCGTTTCTGGAATCAGACAGTTTTGAGGATGCGGTCAGGAAGGCTATCTCGCTTGGTGGCGATAGCGATACGATTGGCTGCATGACAGGGGGTATTGCACAAGCCTACTACAAGATAATTCCAGCTTACATCATTAAAGAAGTTAAGCATAGGCTGGACTCGGAGCTATTGAAGGTTGTTGAAGAGTTCAATACAAGGTATTGCTTATTATAGTCTTTCTATCCAACACAGAGTGCAATAAGCTACTTTTTCAACCTGTATGGCCAACCTGCCCATGTTCCCGTCTATGTTTTTCCAGCGATTTTACGCTGATTTAGCTATGAAATAGCCTGGGCGTCCAGGAAGTCTAGGATGTCCTTCTATATCTCTTAGCTAAAGGAGATATAGAGGGAAGGCTAATAGGGAAGACATGGGTTGTTCTTAGCCTGGACTACACAAGGAAAAGAAAACCAAAGCAGAGGAGGGTAAAAGAAGATGAAACAACTTGAAATAGCGCAGGAATTAGGTATCTCGAAGTCTTACCTCTCGATGATTTTGTCCGGGCAAAGGAAAGCAAATCCCCAACTTGCCAATAAGTTACGAAGATATTCAGGTGATTTAGTTCACAAAAAAACTGTGAATTCTAAAGCTAAATTATGCTTAGAAGGCAGCTGCTCTGTCCAGCTGAGCTACAGGGACTTCTAAGTTACAAGTACAACTCTTTCACGGCGCCTCTAATACTATCCAACGCACATGTAATATTCTCTTCCTGAGTCGCCAGTGAAAATCTAATATTGCCATCCATTCCAAATGGAGCTCCTTCAACTCCGGCTACCTGTGCCTTTCTCAATAAGAAATTACGAAAATCAACGGAGGAGCTTATCGTGTATTCCTTATCAGAGAATTTATATTTGTATCCAAAGAGTCGATCAATGCAGGGAAAGGCATAAAATGCCCCTTCTGGCTTAATGCAACTTATTCCTTCAATTTCGTTCAAACCCTTCACAAAGATATTTCTATTTTCCCCATACCTTTGTATCATGTTATTGCTGGCTTCACAGGCTTTTTCGCTTGCGTAAGCAACACACGCAGCATATTGATCCGGCCTTGAAGCTCCAGAATTGACATGTCCTTGTAATTTTGTCAACGCACTGATAACTTCCCTTGGACCAGCAACACATCCTACTCTCCAACCAGGAATACCAAATCTCTTTGATGGTCCATCAACCAATATAGCATGATCTCTCATGTCTCCAAATGACAATATGCTCCTGTGGTTTTTGCCGTCGAAAACAAATCTACTGTAAATTTCGTCGGAGATAACCCACATGTCCCTCTCTTTCACAATTCTCGCTATCTCCTCCAGTTCATCTGCAGTGTAAACAACACCCGAAGGATTGGAAGGTGAGCTATACAGCAATACCTTTATATTCTTATCTTTAACTTCCTTCCTCAAGATAGATAAATCAGGTCTTAGATTCTCATCTGACTTCAAAAAACAAGGAATACCATATGCTAACTTCACAGATTCAGGATAGGTGACCCAGTATGGAGTAATAATCCCCACATTATCTCCTGGATCAAGTAAAACCCTCATTAGAATATCTATCCCACCCTTCACACCAACGGTGATTGCGATATCCTTAGGAGTGTATTGCACACCAATTTCTTTATCTATCACCGTTGATAGTATTTCTCTCAACCCTGGGTCACCCTGTACCGCTCCATATGTATGAAGCTTTCCTCCCTCTAAAAGAGCCTCCCTGACATCTTCAGTTGGACCTTCATCTGGCTGGCCTGCAGTGAGGTTTATAATTTTGAAATCGTATTCCTTTTCTAAAGAGCTGACATCTTCCTTTAAAGAAAGAGTTGCTGAAGGCGTTATTTCTGTTGCTAATTTACTTATAGCTGGCATAATATCTACTCACCTCCTATTATAAATAATGTTCAATTTTGATTTCCGTTCTTCGAACATTCAAGGAATATTCTACCATAAACGATGTAGTACGAGGCCATAACCTCGTACCACATTATTAACTATATAGAGGGAGAATCTTATCAACTTGCTCTTATTTCCACAAGTTCATCTATCAATTTGCCTCACCCATCTCCTTTTTCTTTTCCTCCTTCCCTAGAATCAGTGATATAAAATCCTGGTCCTTTGAACAATATAGGAACGGGAGAAAAAAGACGATGGGCTATTCCATGACATGAAGGACAAATAGCAGTTGACTTATCATCAAAGCTTTGTCTAAGCTCAAATCTCAGTTTGCAGTTCCGACACTGATAATCGTAAGTAGGCATATTTTCCTCCTTAAGCTCTCACTCTATTTCTGTAGACTCCTCAACTTGTTCACTCGGCATCTGCTCTATCTCACCGGGTGTCTCCTCAGCTTCACTCGGTGCCTGCTCCAATTCACTTGATACCTGTTCCACTTCAACTGGTGCATTATCTACTTCACCTGGCGCCTGCTCCACTCCACCCTGTGCTTGCTCTACTTCGCTCTCATTCCCTTTAAACACACCATCGAAATCAACAGTGCCCACCTCGAAAGTAGGTTGATGCGCTTGTAGTATATGCTTATCCCAACAATATGCATGAATAAATACCCCACAGGAACAACGGAAAACAGCTCTACTACAAAGCAATGGATTCCCACAAACAGCACAATTCATCTAGCTACCTCCATTAAAAAATTAGCACTCTCGCTGTCGAAGTGCTAATTATATTCCAAAAAAGGGATGTTTACAAGCTTTAAGGTTAACTTTGTTGACAACTAGCCTTCTTGGTCATTAATATAAGACCGTTTTGATAAGCACAAAAGGCAGCTTGCCTGAAAATTTGGCAACCCTTCAAGATAAAGTAGAGTACCAGTTAAAACGAATTATCTATAGTAAACCACTGCTAGTCTATGATATGTTGCAATATCATCTAGGTTGGCAGGATATAAAAGGTCATCCCCACGGTAAATATTTTGGCAAACTCATTCGTCCCTGTCTTTGCCTTCTCAGTTGCCAGGCAGCAGGAGGGAACACGTCACAAATATTACCTGCTGCAGCATCTCTGGAGCTGATTCACAACTTCTCTCTAATCCACGATGACATTGAAGATACCAGCTGTGAGCGCCATAACCAACCCACTGTATGGAAATTATGGGGCCAGCCACAAGCTATAAATGCCGGTGATGCTATGTTCACCCTGGCTTACTTAGCTTTGCTTAAACTTAGAGAAAACGGAGTATCTTATGCAAAAATCATGCGTTCTGTTCAGATACTGAGCGAAGCTTGCCTGAAGCTTTGCGAGGGACAATCTATGGATATTACCCATGAAAAGCGAATAGATGTCAGTTCTGAAGACTACCTTAAAATGATAGCTCAGAAGACAGCAGCATTAATAGCCGCTTCAACCTCTATCGGTGCATACCTCGCTACTGAGGATGAGAGAATATTGAGCTCGTTTTATGAATTTGGCAAAAACCTGGGCATGGCTTATCAAATTCATGACGATATACTTGGCATTTGGGGAGTGGAGGGAAAAACCGGCAAATCTATCAAGAGTGACATCTTACTGAAAAAGAAGACTTTACCTGTAATTTATGGATTAGAAAATAGCACAGGCAAGAATAAGAAGAACCTTGATAAGCTTTACTCCCAGAGCTCCATTGAAGAAGAGGATATAATCAAGGTGGTAGAAATACTCAATAAATCAGGTGCCATGAATCATGCCCAGAAGCTAGAGCAACATTATTATCAACAGGCTTTAGCACAACTTGATGCCGTTGGCATTGACCCTTTCAGGCAGGCTCCGCTAAGGGAGGTAGTACACTTTCTGATAAGTCGTGATTATTAGAGGTAAAGAACATATGCAGAAAAAAACTATCAGAGACATAGATGTTGCAGGGAAGAAGGTACTGCTGAGGGTTGATTTTAATGTTCCGCTGGATATTAATACCGGTGCTATCAGCGACGATAGCCGCATAAGGGCATCACTACCCACCATCAATTACCTCGTTAAGCACAAAGCCAGGTTAATTCTTTGCTCCCACTTAGGGCGCCCCAAAGGCAAAGTAGTTGAGGAATTACGTATCAAACCAGTGGCTGAACACCTATCATATCTTACGGGCCTACCCGTCAGCACAGTACCCGATTGTGTAGGCAAAGAAGTGCGAAATAGGGTAAAGGCACTTAAAGAAGGAGATATTCTGTTTTTAGAAAATGTTCGATTCCATCCCGAGGAGGAGACAAATGATCCCCATTTTTCCCAGGAACTAGCTCGCCTGGCTGATATTTACGTTAATGATGCTTTTGGCACTGCCCATAGAGCTCATGCCTCTACCGTGGGCGTAGCCAAATACTTGCCTGCAGTGGCTGGTTTCTTAATGGAAACAGAATTAAAAGCTATGGGCCCCCTCCTACGTACTCCAGAGCATCCTTTCGCCTGCGTGATAGGTGGCGCCAAGGTAAGCGACAAAATAGGCTTGCTGCAAAACATGCTTAAAAAAGTCGATGCTTTACTCGTCGGTGGTGGCATGGCCGCTACCTTTCTCAAAGCACAAGGGTATGAGACTGGGCATTCTCCAGTAGAAAGGGATAAATTGGAGCTTGCCAAAGAGCTGCTTAAGGAAGCTGAGGAATGGGGTGTGTCACTCCTACTACCAACTGACGCAGTTGTAGCCGAGGAGATTAAAGATGGAGTTCCGACTAAAATAGTGCCTATAGCCCAAATACCAGCCAGTGCCTATATTATGGATATTGGGCCTCAAACCATTGAGCTTTTCTCTAATGAGCTAAGGAAATGTCATACTATTATGTGGAATGGGCCTATGGGAATTTACGAAATACCTCAATATGCTCATGGTACAAAAGCTATAGCTGAACTTCTTGCTAACATCAATTCCACTACCATTATCGGTGGTGGCTCCAGTGCCGAGATAGTCCAAGAAATGGGTCTGACTGACAAAATGACTCACGTCTCCACTGGTGGCGGTGCCAGTTTGAGACTTCTAGAAGGTATCACTCTACCCGGCGTGGAAGCCCTATTGGACAAGAGATAAGGAGCATTTTCCCGAGCAGAGTGAAGAGATCTCACTATCAAATAAAAGCAGGAGGCCGTGAAATGCGTGTTCCCATTATTGCTGGCAACTGGAAAATGCATACTACAATGTATGAAGCTGAAAAGCTCGTCCGTGACATGATGGACGTGCTGGACAAAATAGAAGGGGTGGAAAAGGTGCTGTGCCCTCCATTCATCTCTTTAGCTGCAATAGGAAACTTATTAAAGGACTCGTCCATCAAACTCGGCGCTCAAAACATGTATTTTGAGGCAAAAGGAGCTTACACCGGTGAGATATCTCCTTTGATGCTCAGGGAGTGGTGCCAATTTGTCATCCTGGGGCATTCCGAGCGACGGTGTTATTTCGCCGAAACTGAACAGATGATTAACAAGAAAATAAAGTCGGCTCTAGAAAACGACCTTAAGCCTATACTGTGTGTCGGGGAAAGGCTGGAAGAAAACGAAGCTGGCAGAACAGAGGAGATAATTGCCAAACAAATCAACCAGGATTTAAGCAGCATTAAACCCACATGCAATATGGTAATTGCCTATGAGCCGGTATGGGCTATCGGCACAGGCAAGGCGGCTAGCGGTGAACAAGCTGCAGCTACCATAAAGTTCATTCGCTCCATGCTAACCAAGCTATGGAGTGAAGACATTGCTCAAGATTTACGCATTCTTTACGGCGGTAGCGTTACCAGCAGCAATATTGCCGAGTTCATTTCCCAACCTGATATTGACGGCGCTTTGGTCGGCGGCGCCAGCCTTAAAGCCGAGGAATTCCTGGGCATTGTTAATCAAACGGCAATAATCAAGGGAATATCACCATCATCGGAACGATACAACCCCTAACCCTATGGAATGCCTTATTGCCATTGTTGGTCCCACTGCAGCAGGTAAAAGCGAACTAGCGCTTCACCTAGCCCAGGATTTCGCGATGGAGATAGTAAGCGCCGATAGCCGACAGGTTTATCGCTACATGGACATCGGGACTAATAAGCCTACCCCAGCCGAAAGAATCTTAGTTCCACACTACCTCATTGATATAATTAATCCCGACGAGGATTTCAATCAGGCTACATATCATCAACTGGCTACCAAGACAATCAAGACTATTCAACAAAAAGAGAAATTGCCGTTACTGGTAGGTGGTACTGGTCTATATGTCTGGTCAATATTAGAAGGTTGGAAAATACCACAGGTATCACCCAATCCCGAACTAAGATTTTATTTGGAATCGAGAGCAAAGCAAGAAGGTAGCTATACACTTTATAAAGAACTCCAGCAGGTTGATCCTCTAGCCGCAGTCAAAATACATCCCCGTAATACACGCCGTGTTATAAGAGCTCTCGAGATCTACCGCACTTCAGGGCATCCCCTGTCTCATCTGCGGCGTAGAGAGGCACCCAATTTTCCCATCTTCATTATTGGTCTAACTATGGAAAGAAAAGAGTTATATAGTAGAATTGATTGCCGGGTCGATGAAATGATTCGAAAGGGATTGGTTAAGGAAGTGGAAAAATTGATACAGATGGGGTACAGTCTCTCTATGCCCTCCATGTCAAGCATTGGCTATAAGCAAATAGGCCAGTTTCTTCAGGGACAGTTAAATCTAACTACGGCTATAGAGCAGATAAAATATGAGACCCACCGTCTAGCTCGTCATCAATATGCCTGGTTTCATCTAGACGATAAAAGAATATATTGGCTTGATGCCAGTCACTTCCCAGTCATGTTGGATAAGGCAGAAAATCTTATAAGGGACTTTAAAGCATGAATTTCTCTAAACTACAGGGTGCAGGTAATGATTTTGTTCTGGTAGATGCCAGGGAGATGAAACAGGATTGGCAAAAGTTGGCAAAATCTATATGCCACCGTCATTTTGGTATAGGAGCTGATGGTCTGATATTAGTACAGAATTCTAATACTGCAGATTTAAAGATGCGTATCTTCAACCCTGATGGCTTCGAGGCTGAGGCCTGTGGCAATGGCCTCAGGTGTATTATAAAGTACGCTATTGAAAAGGGCATAGCTAGTACAACTAATTTAAGTGTAGAAACCATATCTGGCATAAGAAAAGCTAAAGCCCATATTTCAGGAAATAAGGTCAGCCTGGTCGATGTAAGTATGGGTAGACCTCAATTTCAGCCCGATAAAATTCCCATTACCTTCACCCAACCCCCTCCTATCAAAAGAGGAGTGGCAGGAGATAGTGAAGTAAAGCAACATCAACTGATCTCAGACTATCCCCTAGTGCTAGAAGATAGAAAATTAACCCTATCCGTTCTGTCTATAGGTAATCCCCACGCCGTGAGCTTTCTATCTGTGCCAGTAAATAGCTTTCCTCTGGCTAAGGTGGGCCCCCAGGTGGAAAGACATCCTATATTCCCACGAAGTACAAATTTCGAGATAGCCAGGGTTTTGAGTAAAGGAGAGATAGAGGCCCGTGTATGGGAACGTG